>ENA-UOOE01001019-UOOE01001019.1-fermentation-metagenome-genome-assembly--contig:-NODE-1019-length-24759-cov-8.044041_pt1 | contig 24759 bp, 22 predicted proteins | sample MGYA00245776_ERZ724021 | MGnify/ENA primary metagenome ERZ724021 (study PRJEB28704, sample SAMN03018321) | fermentation metagenome | biome: anthropogenic terrestrial biome; feature: soil; material... | reverse complement strand
ACACCCATCATATCCGGTGTTGCAATAACAACATCGAAATCAAACCAGTTTTCTTTTTGAATTTTATCAGCCATTTCAGCTTCGCCTACAAATTCCGCTCCGGCTTCTTCAGCTTCTTTAGCTTTGTCGCCTTTTGCAAAAACTAAAACACGTACAGTTTTTCCTGTTCCGTGAGGCAGAACTACAGCGCCTCTTACTTGTTGGTCTGCATGTCTTGAATCTACACCTAATTTTACATGAACTTCAACAGTTTCATCAAAATTAGCTTTTGCCGTACCAAGCATTACTTCTACAGCTTCTTGCATATCGTATAATTTCAATTTGTCAATTGATTTTATACTGTCTTGATATTTCTTTCCTCTTTTTGGCATAATATTTACCTCCTAAGTGGTCAAACAGCCTTCTATCGGCCTCCCACCGTGCCATGATGCTATTTTTCTACTGTTACTCCCATACTTCTTGCAGTACCTGCCACTAAGTTCATAGCTGCTTCGATAGTATTGGCATTTAAATCAGGCATTTTTAATTTAGCGATTTCTTCGCATTTTGCCTTTGAAAGTGTTGCGACTTTCTTTTTGTTTGGTTCTCCCGAACCGCTTTCAATACCAACTGCTTTTTTGATTAGAACTGCAACCGGCGGAGTTTTTGTGATAAATGTAAATGATCTATCCTGATAAACAGTCAATACAACCGGTATAATCATACCTGCTTGATCAGCTGTTCTTGCATTAAATTCTTTACAAAATCCCATAATGTTCACACCATGAGGTCCTAATGCCGTACCAACCGGTGGAGCTGGAGTAGCTTTGCCTGCCGGTATTTGCAGTTTAACTAAAGCTGTTACTTTTTTAGCCATATTTGCACCTCCTTCATCGTATATCGTATAACGATGTTATATTGAAAAGTAATTAAACTTTCTCAATCTGATCATAATCAAGCTCGATAAGGGTTTCCCTCCCGAACATTGATACAAATGCTTTGATTTTTCTTTTTTCCTGACTGATACTTTCTACGGAACCAATGAAATCTTCAAACGGTCCTTCTTTTACTTTGATTGTGTCTCCTGCTTCAAGTTCTATTACCGGAAGTCTTTCAATTACACCAAGTGCTTTTACTTCTTCATCTGTCAGCGGAACAGGTTTTGAACCAGGACCTACGAAGCCGGTTACTCCTCTTGTGTTTCTTACAAGATACCAAGATTCATCGGTCATTATCATTTTGATAATAACATAACTGGGAAACAATTTTCTTTCTTTTATTTTTTTCTTGCCGTTTTTTACTTCAGCTACTTCCTCTACCGGCACTCTTACTTCAAATATCGTATCTTGCATTTCTCTGTTTTCAACAAGCTTTTCGATATTAGCTTTTACTTTGTTTTCATGTCCCGAATATGTATGAACGACATACCATCTTGATCCTTGTGACTCTTGCTTCATACCTGCGACTCCTTTTTAAACAATCAACGAAACCAAATTCTGGAATACCAAATCCAATCCCCAAATTATCAATGTCAATGCTGCGGTTGTAGCAAAAACAACTATTATATAATTTGTTAATTCTTTTTTAGTAGGCCAATTTACTTTTTTCAACTCAGCTTTTACACCCTTAAAATAGGTGCTGATTTTTGAAGTTGTTTTAGTTTTATCATCTCTATTTGACATTACCACACCTCAATACGGTTATTTTGTTTCCTTGTGAAGAGTATGTTTTTTACAGAACTTGCAATATTTGTTTAATTCAATCCTTTCAGGATTTTCTTTCTTGTTTTTTTCTGTATCATAATTTCTTTGTTTGCACTCAGTGCAGGCTAATTTTACCGCCACTCTCATTTTTTTACACCTCCAAGAACCTTATTTGCATAAGAACCCATTATCTTAATCAAGATATCACAAATCAATTTAACTGTCAACATTTTTTTAACATTGAAATTAACAGTTATTTGACGATTTCTCACTAAAAAAAGCTCCTGCCCAAGCAAAAGCCTTACTTATCGCTATATTATTTTATCCGAAACATAAATATATGTCAAGAGTTTTTTTGAACAATAGGAAAATAAAGTAAAGGGACGCATCGCGTCCCCTGTTTTATCAATTGTTCTCCAACAGCTACTTGATAATTCCGGTTACAACTCCCGAGCCAACTGTTCTTCCGCCCTCTCTGATAGCAAATCTCAGTCCTTCTTCGATAGCTATCGGGTGGATTAACTCAACGATAAATCTTGAGTTGTCCCCAGGCATGCACATTTCTACGCCTTCTTCAAGGTCGATTTGTCCTGTGATGTCTGTTGTTCTGAAATAGAACTGCGGTCTGTATCCGTTAAAGAACGGAGTGTGTCTTCCGCCTTCTTCTTTAGTCAATACGTATACTTCTGCATTGAATTTTGTATGTGGTGTTATTGAACCCGGTTTTGCAAGAACCTGACCTCTTTGGATTTCAGTTCTCTGAATTCCTCTTAAAAGAGCTCCTATGTTGTCTCCTGCCTGTGCCTGATCAAGTAATTTCTTGAACATTTCAACTCCCGTACATACTGTTTCTTTTGGTTCGTCTGATAATCCAACTATTTGAACCTTATCCTGAACCTTTAATACTCCTCTTTCAACTCTTCCTGTTGCAACTGTTCCTCTACCAGTAATTGAGAACACGTCTTCCACAGGCATCAAGAATGGTTTGTCAACATCTCTTGCAGGTGTCGGCACCCAAGCATCAACCTCGTCCATTAATTTAACTATTTTATCTCCCCAAGGTCCGTCCGGATCTTCAAGAGCTTTCAATGCTGAACCAACTATTATCGGAGTGTTGTCCCCGTCAAACTCATATTCGGATAAAAGTTCTCTTACTTCCATTTCAACCAATTCGATTAATTCAGGGTCATCGACCTGGTCTTCTTTGTTTAAGAAAACAACTAATTTAGGAACGCCAACCTGTCTTGAAAGAAGGATGTGTTCTCTTGTCTGAGGCATGGGACCGTCAGCTGCGGATACAACCAAAATAGCGCCGTCCATTTGAGCTGCTCCCGTAATCATGTTCTTAACGTAGTCAGCATGTCCCGGGCAGTCAACGTGTGCATAGTGTCTGTTTGCGGTTTCATATTCAACGTGAGAAGTTGAAATAGTGATTCCTCTTTCTCTTTCTTCAGGAGCTTTGTCTATGTTGTCATAGCTTATAAATTCTCCTGTACCGAATCTCTTATTCAATGTAAGTGTGATAGCTGCCGTTAAAGTTGTTTTACCGTGGTCAACGTGACCAATTGTGCCAATGTTAACATGCGGCTTGGTTCTTTCAAATTTTTGCTTTGCCATTTCTATCCCTCCCGGATTTATATTTGATTAATTTATATTTTTGGAGCTTACGAGCAGACTCGAACTGCCGACCTCTTCCTTACCAAGGAAGTGCTCTACCTCCTGAGCTACATAAGCATACTGTCAAACCCTTGTTGTGAACAAGTTTTATTATATCAACAATCATAAAATAAATCAATAGTAATTTTTAAGATGCCCTAACCCTATTTTTCAGAGTCATTTTTCTGAAAAATAGCGGTAGGTCATTCGCAACGAATTCCCAATTTATGCGACGCAAGGAGCAAATAAATTGGTGAATGAGACTGCGAGATGCCCTAACCCTATTTTTCCAAAACGATAAGCGGCTGACAGTCAATCAGCCGCTTATCATTTTGTAAGATTTAATATTTCTTTCTGTCTATTTTTTTCTTAACTCTCTGCAAAGCATTGTCTACTGATTTTAAATCTGTTTTCAGGACTTCTGCAATTTCCCGATATGTCTTGCCGCTGCTATATTCTTGTAAGACGGATTTTTCATATTCGCTTAAATATAGCGATGTAAATTCCATAAAGCTATTTTTTTCTTCCTCATATATTAATATATCTTCAGGATTAAAAGAAGCGTCACTCAATTGTCCCCAAAAATAATCCTCATCGTCAAAGCAATCAAATAATGAAATTTTATATACCGATTCATAATTCTTTGACTTTCTTAATGCTGTAAGTATCTGTCTTCTTATACATATTTCAGCATATGACTTGAAGCTTACATCATATTTATCGTCATAGCTTTTCATTGCTTTAACAAGACCAATCATGGATTCCTGCAACAGATCATCTTTTCCGCACCCCATTATATAAGAGGAATTGATAATTCTTCTAATCAGATAAAAATATCTTTTTAACATGCACTTTTCAGCGTGGTCATTTCCCTTGTTGAATTTTTTTATGAGCTCTCTATCTGTATATAAATCATATTCATGCCCATACTCTAAATTACTGTATAAAAAAAGAGAACTGCTCATAACATCCTCCAGCCTTTATCTTGTTATGAAACATTATTATTAAATATGTTAATATCTTGTCAAGATGCTATATTTTTCTTCTGATTTTATCAAGTTTATTTAAAGTTTCAGTGTCCAATATCTGGTCGATATTTGTTCCTTTTTGTCGAGGCTTATCGGTTTTTGTCCTAATATCCTTTTTAGTGTTTTCCAATTCTAATATCAATTCATGAGCAGTGATACGCGTTCCTCCTCTTGACAAAACAATTTGTTGAATTGCCCTGTCGGAAGTTGCAACCTGAACTCTTTCATACCTACCTATTTTATCAATCTGCTTTTCAATGTAGCTGTCGGCAGTAACATGCTCCTTCGTGTATACAACTTCCACTCCGGAAACAAATTCCTTCTTTTCCTGGCTTCCTTTTACTAAGTGAGCATCAAATACGACAACTACTTTCAATCCTTTATAGGCTTGATATTCCACCAATAGCTCAATAAGCTTGTTTCTGCTGTTTTCTATATTTCCCGAAACGTCTCTGTAATACTGCCACTGATTAATTATATTATATCCATCAATAAAAAGATATTCTTTCTTGGTTCTTGCCATTTCACAATGACCTTTGCTTCATTATTTCATATATAATTATTGAAGCAGCATTCGAAGCATTTAAAGAATTTATTTTCCCCTTCATGGGTATTTTGACCAATATGTCGCATTTTTCCTTAACTAATCTTCCTATGCCTGAACCTTCACTTCCTATAACCAACCCGACCGGAACATCAAACTTCTCTTCATAAATATATTTCTCGCCATCCATGTCTGCCCCGTATATCCAAAGTCCCTTTTCCTTTAATACTTCCAAGGTCTCGCTGATATTGGTAACTCTGCAAACAGGAAGATATTCAATTGCGCCTGCAGAAGATTTCGCGGCAACACCATTAATTTGTGCAGCCCTTCTTTTGGGAATTATAACGCCGTGGGCTCCCAAACATTCAGCAGAGCGAATAATTGACCCAAGATTGTGGACATCGGTTATTTCATCAAGAATTACAATAAAAGGCTTTTCATTTTTCGCTTTGGCATAATTAAAAATATCGTCAATTTCCTTATATTCATATTCCATAGCTTCCGCTATTACTCCCTGATGCCTTTTGTTTTCGCTTAATCTGTCCAATAGAGCCTTATCCACATTTTTAATCAGTATATTCTTCGCCTTTGCAAGCTCAAAAATTTTATTAAGAGAACCCTGTGCTGCTTCCTTATTTATTAATATGGTGTCAATTTGAGCATCGCTTCTTAAGGCCTCTATTACCGGATTTCTTCCTTCGATTATTCGCAATTATTATCATCCTTTTCCAATATAATCTCAATAATTTTATCAAAAATATGCATCAACCTGTCAATATCCTTATTCAAAAACAAGTATCCGAACAAAGCTTCAAATCCCGTAGCATATCTGTAATCCATAAAATCAACATTTTTAGGAGAAGAAGTAACCTTAGCATTTCTTCCTCTCTTGACTATTTTTTTTTCTTCTTCGGTAAGAGCATCCATTAATTTACTGATAATATAAGCCTGCGCCTCTGCCTTAACAAATTTAACCGTAAGTCCGTGCATTTTATTAACGCTTATATCATGATTATTTAAGACAAAGCTTCTCACCAACAGTTCATATACCGCATCACCTGCATAAGCCAATTGTGCAGGCGAATACATGTATGTGTTTTCTATTTTTCCGCTTATTTTATCAAATAATTCAAATTCTTTAGTTAATTTATTTTCTTCCAATTTACACCCTGTCTTGTATCCTCTAACATAATGCCCTTAGATAAAAGCTCTGCTCTTATTTGGTCGGCTAACGGGAAATTTTTATTTTTCTTTGCTTCCTGTCTTTTTTGAATCATTTCTTCAATATAAGCAGCCAAATCTTCATGTACATCATCTTTTTCTTCTTCTTTTAACAAGCTTAAGGACAATACATTATCGAAATCTTCAACAAGGCTTATCTTTTCATTATTGTTTAAATTGTCAGACTTAAGCATTTCATACAATACAGTTATTGCATTTGCGGTGTTTAAGTCATCTCGCAGACAATTTTCAAAATCATTTTTAAATTTATTGAATACTTCAGTATTTTCACCTGAATTTCCATTGGCATTATCCTTAATATTTTTAATTCTGCTTTTGAGTTTATTATATGCATTTTCTGCGGAAGCAATCGAATCAAAAGAAAATGACAGCTGTTTTCTGTAATGAGAATTTAAAACAAAATATCTATAGGTTAATGGATTGTAGCCCTTTTTTATTAAAAGTGAAAGAGTCAGAAATTCTCCGCTTGACTTACTCATCTTTCCGTCATTGTCAATGAGAAATTCACCGTGCCACCAATATTTAACCCACTCCTTGCCCGTATAGCTTTCTGTCTGGGCTATTTCATTGGTGTGATGAACGGGAATATGGTCTACTCCTCCGCAGTGGATATCCATTTGTTCGCCTAAATTTTTAAGGCTTATAACAGAGCATTCGATATGCCAGCCCGGATAGCCCACTCCCCACGGAGAATCCCACTTCATTGCCTGGTTTTCAAACTTGGATTTGGTAAACCACAACACAAAGTCCTGAGGATTTCGCTTGTGAACATCTATTTCAACATCATCTCTTGAGGCAATCCTCAAGCTATCTAAATCCATCCCGGAAAGTTTTGTATAATCCTTAACCTTTGTAATGTCAAAATATACATTGCCGTTTGCGACGTATGTGTATCCCTTTTCTTCCAATGCCTTGATAAATTCTATGTAATCCGCTATATAGTCGGTTGCTTTCGCCACTACGTCAGGCCTTTTTATATTCAATTTATCAATATCTTCAAAAAAGGCATCCGTATAATATTGAGCTATTTCCCACACAGTTTTATTTTCTCTTTTCGCACCCTTCAGCATTTTATCTTCGCCTTCATCGGCATCAGATTCCAAATGTCCCACATCAGTAATGTTCATTACTCTTTTAACATTATAGCCTATGTATCTAAGGGTTTTTTCAAAAACATCCTCATGTATATACATTCTTAAATTTCCTAAATGGGCAAAGTTATAAACGGTCGGACCACAAGTGTACATCTTAACTAAATTTTCATCTATCGGTTTAAAATTTTCAATTGTTCTGGATAATGTGTTATAAATTTTCATACAAATCGCTCCTCTCAACTATAAACTCATTATATAAAACTTTCGTTTGAGTATCAAGTTTAATTTTCTTAATCCTTCTTCTGCATGTAATGTAACTGTAATGGAACATATGTCGAAAAGTGGTATAATTTAAATGGTATTGACAAATTAAATAAGATATTCCGCATTTTGTAATATTAAGTTTCCTTAACAACTGAGAACCCACAAGGAGGAAAAAGATGAAGAAAACCATATTAATGATTATAATATTACTTTCTATAAATATATATGCCTTTGGCTCAACCGGTTATACAAATATATCAAATATTGCACTTTACGAAAGCAGCAGCCTTAACTCGGATATAAAAAGCATATTGAAAATGAGCTCAAAGGTTGAAATTCTTCAGCAGGAAGGTGAATGGTGCAAAGTTAAGACCCAGGACGGAAAAACCGGGTGGGTTGAGAAATATTTCATCACGGTTCGCTCCGAAAAATATATTGTTAACAACACAGAAAACAATGTCAACATAAGAACATCACCTACAACCGAATCTAAACAGGTTGGACAGCTGATTCCCGGTGCCAAAGCAAAATACATAGATACATATCACAGCTGGCATATAATTGAATACAACGGCAATGAATATTATATTGCAAGCTGGTTAACGGATATTGAATACAAGCAGTCGGAAAAAATATATTTTCTTTATGATAAAATTAATATAAGAAGCAACGCTTCATTAAGTAGCGAGGTAGCAGCCCAGGGCAATAAAAATGATTCCTTTGAGGTTGTGGGCGAAGAAAACGGATGGTATAAAATTAAGCTTAATAACAAAAGCTACGGATATGTGGCGGGATGGCTTGTGACACATGATATAAACAGCTATGCGGAGAATCAAAAAATTTATAAAAAAACAACCGACAGCTTAAATATCAGGACAGGCCCTTCATCTGAATACAAAAAAATATTAACTTTGGAAAAGGGCGAATTGGTAAAAGTAATAGCTTCCGAAAACGGATGGGATAAAATAATTACACATAAGGGATACGCAGGATGGTGCAACAGCTATTATTTAAAGGAAGTTCTTCCTTTAAACAGAAAGGTAATTCTTCTTGACCCCGGCCACGGTGGTCACGACCCGGGAGCAATCAGTTCCACCGGCAAATTTGAAAAACATATAAATTTAGATGTTGCATTCAATTTAAAAGAAATATTAAATGAATTAGGTGCCTCTGTCTATATGACACGAACAAATGATACATATATTACAAATAAGGAACGAGGCAGAATGGCTGACAAATTAGGAGCCGACATACTCCTGTCAATTCATCACAATTCATTAAACAACAGCAATTATTTTGGTTTGTCAACCTATTACAACACCATAAACTACAAGGATCCGTCCTATGGCTATAATTTAGCCGAAGCGGTTTATTTAAATGCAATTACCGTTAACGGAGTATACAGAGACGGCATATTAGACCGAAACTATGAGGTGTTGAGGGAAACAAACACCCCTGCCGCACTGATAGAAATAGGATTTATGTCTAACCCAAAGGAAGAAATGAATATTCATAACATTAGCTTCCAAAATACAATGGCAGAAAAAATAGCAGATGGTATAATTGATTATTTCAATTAAATAATGACAAGGGTGGATGACAAGGGGACGGGGTTGGTGACAACAATGTGACAACAACCCCGTCCCCCCGACACATTTAAGTTATAGGAATAATTCAGCAAAAATTTCAAAAGCCAAATCATCTTTAACCGCTAATGACAATATCCTGTTATGCTTAACGAAATTCGGCACGTTTTTTATGAAGGCTGTAGGATTTTCCCTGAACTTTTCAATTGTCAATTTAACGAATTCCTCAGATTCATATATTTTAAATCTTTCAATCTCATACTTTTCTGCAATTCTTTCAAAAAATCTTATGCAAATATCCTGATAATCATTTTTGCCTCTCATATCCAGTATTAATTCTAATCTTGGCAGAATCTTTTCAAAAAACACTCTATCATCGCATGTATCATAATAGCCTAAAAAATTTCCTATATTGATTATTCTATCCTTGTATTCATTGTAAAAATCAACCAATATATTTATAAAATTGCCTTCAAAGGGAATTAAATAATACTTATAGCCTTTAAGCTTCTTAAAGACTTTCATAGCATCATAATAACCTAATTTAATATACCCTTCAGCTCTTTCCCTGTTAAAATCCAGTGCTCCAAGCATTGACCCCAAGCTTTCCACCGGCTGGATATAAGTAATATTTAAATTTTTGATTTTAACCCTTCTGACAATACCAACCGCCATGGTTCTGACTGCAATAATGTCCTTGTATCCCTTGTTTGCAAGAATATCTATGGGAAGATTGTTATAAAATCCTCCGTCTAAATATTTTTTCCCGTCCATTTCTTCAATTCTGAAAGCCGGAAGATTAGCGCTTGCAATCAAAAAATCAACTAATTTTCCCTCGGGTATATCCTCCTTGAGAAGCTCCATAGGCTTTTTGTCGGTTATATTTACGGTTACTATCCCAAAATCAATATTTGAACTGCGAATTTTATCCTCATCAATATATGTATCGAACAATTCTCTTATTCTTGATGTGTCCAATCCACGATTAGCAAGGATTTCCTTGGATTGATGCAAAAGATAGGAAAAATTAACATCATGAAGATTGAAGCTTCTTAAATCTTCAATAACTTTCTCGTCAAGATCAAACAATTCATAGTAATTAATGCTGCACCATACCTTTTCCAGTAAGTCATAATCACCTTGAACCATCATTGCCCCATTAATGGCTCCTATAGAAGTTCCGGCAATTCCTCCGATTTCTATATTTAATTCTCTTATGGCTTTATATGCGCCCACATGATAGGCGCCCTTCGCTCCTCCGCCTTCCAATACCAACCCGTACATACTCTCACCTATTCAATTGATAATAATTTTACCGAGCTTGCACCTTTTATTTTTTTCATTTCCGCTATTACATCATCAATAGATTTGCCTAAATCCGAAATATCCAATGATACATTGACAGATGCCTTGCCATTGATAGGAATGCTCTGATTAATAGTAAGTATATTAGCATTTTCTTGAGATAAATAGTTCAAAACATTTGAAAGCACGCCTTTTTCGTGTCTCAGCATCATTGAAAGCACGGCTTTTCTGCCAATCGAGTTCTCAGCGGGAGAAAATACATAATCCTTATACTTATAATATGTGCTTCTGCTTATTCCAACAACTTTAACCGCTTCACTTATACCCTTCACGCTTCCGTTATTAATTAGATTTCTTGCCTCAATAACTTTTTCATAAACATCCGGAAGAATCTTTTTACTGACAATCAAGTATTTTTTTAACATATGTCCACCTCTTTTTTTATGATTACAAAACTTGCCATCCTAAGTACGCTGTAATGACAGGTTTATATTATCTCAACCTTAGCACCGTTTCTATCGATTTTTAATAATTTAACTTCCCATTCATATTTTAACTTGCTAATGCTGTCTTTAATTAATTCCGGCAATTTATCATTGTCGGTTATATTCATTAATGTAGGTCCGGAACCGCTGATAAATATAGCGGATGAACCGTTAACAATACAAATTTCAGATACATCATCACATTCATGAATTAAAGTTGCTCTGTACATTTGATGGAGCTTATCCTTTAATGAGATACCGATCATATTTATATCTCCGATTTCAAGCGCCTTCAATAAAAATGAAACCCGTGAAATATTGAATACCGCATCGCAAAAGTTAATAGTTGCGGGAAGAAGCTTTCTCGCTTCCTTAGTCGATGTTTCAAAATCAGGAATCAGTGCGCAGAACTTCAGCTTATCGTTAATATTGTAATGCATGGTGTAAGGCTTGTTTTTTTCCACAATAGATGCTGTTAAGCCCCCGTATACGCATGGAGCAATATTATCCGGATGTCCCTCAATCATAACGGCAATTTCAAACAGCTCATCCTTTGACAAGCCTCCATTGTAAAGATAATTAGCGCCATACACTCCGCCGACTATGCATGCCGAGCTGCTTCCCAATCCCCTTGAGACAGGTATATGCGTATTCATTGAAATTTTTAACCCTTTGACTTTTTCCCCTAATTTTTTTGCCGTAATCATAAATGACTTATAAACTAAATTGTTTTTATTGTCGAAAATATCCGGGCACCCTTCAATTATAAGTCCCTTATCAATTTCCTCAAAAATGTATTCATTATACAAATTAAGAGCAAGCCCTAAGGTGTCAAAACCAGGTCCTATGTTGGCAGTAGATGCCGGAACTGTTACTTTAACCACTTTTCACCTCGTATTAATTAATTTATTTGAAACATATATTACATAGCTTTCCATTTCATTTATATTGCAAACTTCATGGTGTTTTATTTCTCTATCTTTGAGATTTTTCAAATTTGCCGGAATATTTACCTTAGTTTTTTTGGACAGCTCTTCCATCAGCATGAATTCATCATCCTTTGCATTGCCAAACAATGATTCATAAACACTTTTGGAAAATTTAAACGGGCTCGCCGTTGAAAGAACTAAGCTTACAGTATTATCCCCCGTATTAGCTTTATAATCTTCAAGAGCCTTATACGCCACGGCAGTGTGCGTATCAAGAAGATATCCGTATTTTTCAAAGGCACTGCAAATGGTTTTTTTAGCATCCTCCGCAAAAACACATCCACCGTAAAAATCTTTATTAAGCTTATCCATCATTTCACCGTTTATTTCATATTTGCCCGCACTATTTAACTTTTCCATCAGCGTCTTAACAGTCTTGTTATTTTTATCGCTCAAATAGTACAGCAGTCTTTCAAGATTGCTTGATATCAAAATGTCCATTGAAGGTGAAATAGTTTTATGAAATTCCCTGTTTTTATCATATATTCCGGTCTTGATAAAGTCATACAAAACATTGTTTTCATTGGAAGCACATATGAGCTTGTTTATAGGTAAACCTAATGTTTTCGCATAATAGCCTGCCAAAATATTTCCGAAATTTCCCGTTGGAACCGCAAAATTCACCATGTCCCAAGCTTTTATATACCCTTTTTCGATTAACCACATATAAGAATAAAAATAATAAACTATTTGCGGAACCAACCTTCCGATATTGATGGAATTAGCGGATGATAAAACTTTATTTTTAGAAGCCATTTCTATATTTAGCTTTTCATTTGCAAATATATTTTTAACCCCTGTCTGCGCATCGTCAAAATTACCTCTGATTGCACAAACAAATGTATTTTTCCCCTCCTGAGTTACCATTTGTGCCTTTTGAACCTGACTTACTCCTCCCTCGGGATAAAAAACTATAATCTTTGTTCCCTCAACATCCTTAAACCCTTCCAAAGCTGCCTTGCCGGTATCCCCCGATGTAGCGGTAAGAATTATAACTTCACCTTCCATATCATTCATTTCATATGAAGCTGTCATCAAATGAGGCAATATGGAAAGTGCCACATCCTTAAAAGCCGATGTAGGACCGTTAAAAAGCTCTACCACATAATTTTCTCCCAACCTTACAACAGGAGTTATTTCTTCTGTGCCAAACTTATGAGAGTATGCATTTCTTATGCTTTTTTTTATAACCTCCCCGGGAAAATCATCAAGCATTATACTTAAAACAACTTCAGCGATTTCCATATAATTTTTCCCGATTAAATTATTTATATCAACTTTTTTATCTTCCAAATTTCTCATTACATACAATCCGCCGTCATCGGCGATTCCTTTGAACACAGCCTTTGATGCGGTAGATTTCAGCTCTGAATTTCTTGTGCTTTCATAACTTTGAGCCATTAAACCCCTCCATGTCTTATGTATGATTATATATCATATACTGTTCTCAAAGTAATTACAAGTGTTTTTTTAATAGAACAATTGGAGATGATGACAACCAAGCCCCCTCGACACCCCCGGCAACCCCCGTCCCCTTTACAACCCCATCCACTTACAACCCTTAAATAAAACTATTTTTTTTAAAAATATTATGGTAAAATAACACAAAGTACATTAAGTTGTCATTGTGGATATACAAAGCAATAAATTGCTGATCATACCAGACATTATTAAAAGTCATATAAGGAGAAATCATGAAATATATAAGTATATTAGGTTCCACCGGCTCAATCGGAACTCAAACTTTGGATGTTGTTTGTGAACATTGTGATAAAATAAAAGTTGCGGCAATTTCTGGAAACAACAATATTGAACTGTTAAAAGAACAAATAATAGAATTTAAACCCGATATCTGCTGCGTGATGGACGAAAGTAATGTTTTTGCTTTAAAAAGAATGCTTCCTTCTCACATAAAAACCGAAATTATTTCAGGAATGGAAGGTTTAATTGCCACTGCGGAATATGAAAAAAGCGAAACAATTGTTACCGCAGTATCGGGAATGATTGGCCTTAAGCCCACTGCAGCTGCTATAAAAAAAGGAAAAACAATAGCCCTTGCCAATAAGGAAACATTGGTTACAGGCGGAAAATACATAATGGATTTATCAAAAGAATATAACTCTCCCATACTTCCTGTCGACAGTGAGCACAGTGCTATTTTCCAATGCCTCATGGCAAATGAAAAAAAATCGGTAAATAAAATACTTTTGACAGCTTCAGGAGGACCCTTCAGAGGAAAAAACGAGGAATATTTAAAAACCGTAACTTTAGAAGCTGCACTAAAGCATCCAAGCTGGTCAATGGGCAAAAAAATTACCATCGATTCTGCAACACTAATGAACAAAGGCTTAGAAGTAATTGAAGCTAAATTTTTGTTTGATATAGAGCCCGAGAGAATAGAAGTTGTTGTACACCCCCAAAGTATCGTGCATTCAGGTGTTGAATTTAAAGACCATTCAACAATCGCACAGCTTGGACTGCCGGATATGCGAATTCCCATACAATTTGCTCTGTTTTATCCCCACCGTATGGAAAACAGCTATAAAAGCTTATCATTGTCCGAAATCGGTGCCTTAACATTCGAAAAACCGGATTTGAAAACCTTCAAGTGCCTGTCTCTTGCCTTTGAGGCACTAAAAGCGGGAGGAACAATGCCTGCTGTTTTAAATGCATCAAATGAAGTATGCGTCAAATTATTCTTAGACAAAAAAATAAGCTTCCTTGACATAGGAATCATAAACGAAAAGGTTATGTTAAGCCACACACCCTCAGAAATTGATTCAATAGAAACAATTTTAGAGGCAGAAAAGTTTGCTAAGCAGACAATAAAAGAATTGTTGCGATAATAGAGAAGTCTCAATCTCTACAAAAGACCTGCCTCTATTTTTCAGAAAATCATGTAACGGGGACATTCATATAAAGACAACTCCAAAGACTATCCTGCTTTAAAGTTGTGTCCCCATACCTTAAATAAATAGGGCAGGACTTTTTTAATCCAACATATCTTTAATTGCTCTGTTGTTTATATCATCATCAACATTAACTATTATTACATCCATGCCGATTTTTAATATTTCTTCCCACTTGATTCTTCTTGGTTTGGTTTTGCCGAGCATTCCCATAAACTTGCTTGCTTCTTCTATATAAAATGCCGTGATTTTCCCTATCTTTGTATCTACTTCCACATCGTCAAACCGGCCTATAACTTCGCCGTTTTTTATATTTACCACGTCCTTCTCGATCAAGTCCCAATAATTAGTCACAATATCACCACCTTAAACCCTTAGATATTATAAATTATGTACAACTATAATCAATTATGACAAAACCTTACGAAAAATTCCGGGGACGGACCTTTGAATGACAAATGTCATTTCAAGGTCCGTCCCCGGAATTCTATGAGGTTTTAAATCCTTTTTTCAATTGGGATAATGCAGACTTTTCAAGGCGGGATACCTGTGCCTGCGAAATCCCTATTTCTTCGGCAACCTCCATTTGAGTCTTGCCTTTATAAAAGCGCATATCCACAATTTGCTTTTCTCTTGCGGATAAATTATTTATACTATCTTCCAATGTAATTTTTTCAATCCATTTCTCATCTATATTTTTTTCGTCCTTTACCTGATCCACAACATACAGAGCATCTCCTCCGTCATTGTAAATAGGCTCAAACAACGATATTGGCTCCTGAATAGATTCTAAAGCAAATATGATTTCTTCCTTATCAACGCCGACTTCCTTTGCAATCTCAGCAATTGTAGGCTCCTGTGAATTAATTGCCGTCAACCTTTCCCTTACCTGCAACGCCTTATATGCCGTATCCTTCATTGACCTCGATACCCTTATGGAATTGTTATCTCTCAGATATCTTCTGATTTCTCCTATTATCATAGGAACAGCATATGTAGAAAACTTTACATCTAAAGACAAATCAAAATTATCAATAGCCTTAATCAATCCGACGCATCCTATTTGAAACAAATCGTCAACCGGCTCATTTTTTGAATTAAATCTTTGAATTACGCTAAGAACAAGTCTTAAATTCCCCTTAATGAATTGTTCTCGAAGCTCAGTATCACCTTCTTGGATTTTTTTAATCATACCCCTCATTTCTGATGTCTTAATTGTTGGCAATTGAGAAGTATTAACGCCACATATAACTACTTTGTTTATCATCGTCGTTTTCCCCTTTAAAGATATTATCCCCCTTTAAAATTATCTCCTTGGCTGTGGTTTTTATACAGCTTTGTTTATATCCTTTTTTAGTCTGTTAAGTATCTTTTTTTCCAATCTGGAAATATAAGACTGTGAAATTCCAAGCATATCAGCCACTTCCTTCTGTGTGAAGCTTTTAGTGTTGTCAAGGCCGAACCTTAACTTCATAATCATATACTCCCGTTTATTTAATTTTTTAATCGATTCGTTAAGAAGGCTTAAATCCACCTCATTTTCCATATTACGAAACACAACATCCTCTTCCGTGCCTAAAATATCAGACAGCAAAAGCTCATTTCCGTCCCAATCAATATTCAACGGTTCATCCAAGGATATTTCCGTCTTTGTTTTACCCACCCGTCTTAAATGCATCAATATTTCATTTTCAATGCACTTGGAAGCATAGGTTGCAAGCTTAATATTTTTTTCAACCTTAAAAGTATTTACCGCCTTAATTAAACCGATGGTTCCTATGGAAATCAAATCCTCCACATTTATACCGGTAGATTCAAATTTTTTGGCAAGGTAGACAACAAGCCTTAAATTATGCTCAATTAAAATAGTCTTTGCCTCGCTTGAATCCTTAAGTTGGTTTATTATTTCTTTTTCTTCCTCCTGTGTCAAGGGTGCAGGTAAAGTATCGCTTCCTCCGATATAGAAAATATCCTTGACTACACTTAGCTTATCTATAATAAAGTTAAATATTTTTTTGAAAAAATCTTTAACATGTTTTAACATACCCATTCTCCGTCTCCAACTCCCAATCAATTACTTTTTTAAATAATAGTGCGTCATAATCATCCTTGCTAATTCTTTTCGGATGTATACCGATAATTGCATCAATAAAAATATTATTATTGTTATTTATTATTTCAATTTCATCAGGCACTATGCAAACCATATTTTCGCCGCTGCCGCTTATTGTGTTGTATTTAATAACTCGTAAATTCACCTCATTTCTTTCATTTATTAAGCTTTCGTAGCATTTATTTTTGTAAAAATCTATAATTCTGTCATATGTGTCATTATTGATAATATCCTTGATGCAATCAATATTTACAACCATAACGGGTTTTCCCGTAACGGGGTCTGTCAGCTCATTGCCTGTATCAATAAATCCCCTGAATGTTTTAAACTTATTGCCTATACTAATATTCACCGTTCTTTTATAATTATGTTTAGCAATTCTATCTTTTATTTCCTTAAAAAAGAAATGCAATGCAGCATACCCCGTAAATATGGACATGATAATTGCATTCACAGTAAGTTTATCATTAGTAAGATAATATAAAGCGGTGATAATGCCTACCATCATCAAAGATGTAATGTAAAAACAAATTATAACCCTTATATTTGTCAATATGCCCTTAGAATCAAACGCCACCATAATCATCAATACGGAAATGCTGAATTTTACAATGAAATAAGTCATAAATTCCCTTCCGATATAAAATGTCAAAATAACATACAAAGAGCCTATCGTCGATGCAATAATAAGCCTTTTGAATACTATTATCCTTTTAATTAGCTTTCCCGTAATATACAGCAGCATGAAATCTATAATAAAGTTTTCAACAAATACATATTCAACATAATAAACCATACACCACTCCCTCAATAATCCGCCCGAGGGCGACCCCGTCATTCAAAACCGCAGCGAAAGATGCAATAACCCTATTTTTACGACCAAAGAAAGAGAAAAATAGCGGCAGATCAGTTGCACTGATTTTAGTCCCCCGTACAATCTATCATTCATTATAAAGTACCTTTTAAAAATATTTTGTCATATCATGTAGTCAAAAATAAAAAAATACGCGATTGATGAATACCATCGCGTATTATGTATAGTTAACCTAAATAATTATGCTTTAAATTTTTCTATCATTTCTTCCATGGTTTTACTTTTTTCAAAGCCTTCAACCAATTCCACAGTCTTAGATGTGTCACCGATTAAAATACCGCCCGATAAGATTTTATTCTTAAAATACAGTTTTATATAACCCCTCTTGTTATTTCCTTCATAGGTTTCATATTCGGTATTGGGGTCAGAGCCTATATCCCCAATTGAAAACACACTATTATCAAAAGCATTTAAGGTTGTTGAAGGAATTATGGTAGTATATGTATAGTCTCCGTTAGCAGCATTTATTCCTGCAGTCTTTCCCTGTTCAATTGCCTCGCTCCACAATGCATAATTTATTCCGTTGTATTCGGCACAGTCTCCGCAAGCATAAATATCGGCAACAGCAGTTTCCATCCTTTCATTTACAACTATTGCTCTTTTTATTTCAATCCCCGTATTTTCGGCAATTTTAGAATTAGCCTTTACTCCCGTTGAAATAATTACTACCTCCGCATCAACTATTTCTCCGTTATCAAGCAAAATTCCCTTAACGGCATCATCGCCGATAATTTCTTTTGTACTCACACCCTTTAAAAATGTTACACCTGCATCCTTCACAATTTGCTCTAATATTTTAGATGCATCATGGTCAAGCTGCCTCGGAAGAATTCTGTCGGCCATTTCTATAACAGTTACCTTAAGCCCTAAATTTTTTAATTCATTGGCTGCCTCTAAGCCAAGAACACCCCCGCCGATTATTGCACCTGTTTTTTTACCCTTTGCATATGCCTTGATTTCATTTCCGTCCTTTGCATATCTTAATGTAAATACACCCTTTTTATCCTTTCCCGTAAACGGAGGAACAAATACTTCCGCACCGGCAGCAATAATTAGCTTAGTATAAGGAATTTCTTCATTCTCATCTATAACAACTTTTTTGTTTTCAGCGTCAATTTTTTCAGCAACCTTATTAAGCAGCAATTTTACATTGTTTTCCTTAAACCAGTCCTCCCCCTTAATTGACATTGATTCAACCGTAATATTTTCATCACTTAACATTTTTGAAAGCTGAGGTCTAAAATACCCCTTTACACTTTCCTTTGACAATATTGTAATATCGGAAACCTTATTTCTCTTCCTGATTTCAACAGCTGCCCCCATTCCGGCACCGCTTGCTCCGATTATTACTATATTATCCTTATCAACAGAAAGTACAGCCTCTTCAATTTCCTCCACCTTAACGAAATATTTCGGACCTACTCCGCAAACGGGACATTTTTCCGGAGGCTTTGTTCCTTCCACAATTTCTCCACAAACCGTACATTTCCATTTATAAATTTTTCCTTCGCTCATTATGCCAATCTCCTCTCTAATTCTGATCCTTTATAATCACATATTTAATTATTACCCTTTTTTATGACAATCAATCTTTTATTTTATTATTTATTTATTACGATGATATATAACATACCTAAAACATTAAACGAGGCACTTCTTTATGAAGTACCTCGTTTCAATCCGGGGACATTCCTCTTACCCTCAGAGACTATCAAAATCCGGGGACATTCCTCTTACCCTCAGAGACTATCAAAATTCGGGGACATTCCTCTTACCCTCAGAGACTGACCCTATAGTAGAGGTGTGTCCCCATTCCTTATCGGGGTGTCCCCATTCCTTATCGGGGTGTCCCCATTCCTTATCAGTGCGTCCCCATTCCTATGTTAAGGCCATACTTTGTTTGCTTTCATTCCTGTCCAAAGCTCGTCGCCGTCTTCCTCATACATATAATCGTGGCTGTTTGTTGCTTCCATTACAGCTTCATAGAACCAGTCATTCTCTGAAATGTCAGGCCAGAATATTGCATCAGGATGTATATTTTCAGCAGGAACCTTTCTTCCCAAAACATTGTTAATCAACGTCATTGCTTCGGCTCTTGTAATATCCTGCTCCGGTTTAAACGTCATGTCCGGATAACCCTTAATCCATCCCTTGTTTTCGGAAGATGTTATATACTGCTCTGCCCAATGTCCGAATATATCCGTAAATTTACTTGCACTGCCTAATTCCAAATCGTCGAATTTAGCTGCAATAGTTGCAAATTCGGCTCTTGTAATCGGAGCTGACGGTCTGAACGTTCCGTCCGGATATCCGCTTATTATATCCGCATTGTACAAAGTAGATATTGCACGATTTGACCATCTGCCGCTTTCAACATCAGTGAACTGATTAGCATCGCTTAGCAAAGCCGTCCTGCTTTCATCAGTCAGCAATCTGTAGAATATCATCGCCACTTCTTCTCTTGTAATGTTATTCAAAGGTCTTACATCACCTTCAGGATAACCGATTATATAAGCAAAGTGGTCTACCTTTTCAAGCTCGGCTAACGGAATTTCCTGATCTTCGATGACAGTACCGCCACCACCTGGTCCGGGTCCTGGGCCTGGCCCTGGTCCGGGTCCTGGTCCGGGGCCTGGGCTATCTTTCTTATATAGAAGTTCAAAGATAAATTGAATAGCGCTTTCAGATGTTACCCTTGCATATACATCAATTTCTTTAGGTGTAGAACTTACAAATGTATGCCCGCTTATTGTAATCTTGAAATTCTCTCCCTTTATTGTTGCGCTTGTTGTTACCGGAATAGGTGCATCCATTTGCTTCAAAACTTTTGCATTACTACCGCTCTGTGTGTAATGCTTTACAATTATTACATTGTTTTCAATTGGCTCTGCATCCTTTTCGTACCAGAAAATGATTAATATATTTTCTCCATCAATAACAAATGTCTGTTCGGCTTCTACCGGAGTATATCCATCTATGTCAATCGCATATTCGGTTATTTCTTGCTCCGGATTTCCATATCCAACCTTATCCTCAACAAGCTTTTCTTCAGTTTTGCTGTCAAGATAACGTACTATGTATGGAATTTCGCCTACCAGAGTTTCTTCTTGCCACAATGCATACAGCGTTACATTCGCTTCAGGCATATCGAATGTATCACCCGGCACATATACAGCACTGTATTCTTCTCCTATACTCATGAGCTGAATAGCCTGTGCCTGTGCCTCATATCCCCAACCTACGAATATATAACCCTCATTTATAAATTCATTTTCAAGTACAACAACCTCTTCTTCATATATGTACGGATTGTTTGTATCTTCCATTTCTCCGGTTCCGCCGTTAGAATCATAATATACATTAAATTGTATAGCATCATAGTATAACTTTAATGTAAGGGAGTTATCTTCATTGACAACACCCGTGCTGACAGTTCCCGCAACTTCCGGGTTATAGTAATAGCCTTGATAATACTTCCATTCGCCGTACACTGTTTCATCGATTATTCCGGTGTCCGTAATTGTTTCCTTCAGAGTATAGCTTACAAGATCTGCATTTTGAAGATAGTACTCCGTTTTATAAACAGCCATTTCGGCATCCATAGGCATAACCATAATTGATACGGTTGCTTCATTGGATTCATAGTCCCCCGAAAAAGACCCACTTCCTGATACAGTGGTAATATTTTTGTATTTAAAAGTATCAGTACCTGTAAAATCATCATTTGGAGGATTATAAACAAATGTACCGTCAGAGCTTACTATAACACTTCCGCCTTTTGAGGTTGTCATAGTTCCTACATAATTATTTTTAACAACTAAATTGGAAACAGTATATTCACCTTCCTGTAATTTTACAGTTTCATCGTTTTTTAGAATATTATCTGCCTCTGTTACAGTCAATATATTTCCCTGATATACAGAATAACCGTCATCATTTGCTGCAGTTGGATTAATGGGTACTACCGGTTTAGGAAACTTCTTGGTATCTGTTTCCGATGCACCAAACATAGTAAATGTATAGACAGCTTCTTTATTTGTATAACCGGTTCCATAAACTCCGGGTTTAACCTTTACCGTAAACTTTGGAAGATTGGTTCCGGCTTCGCTTGCTGAGATGTTAGGAAATATCAGTGTCGTTGTTTGGTCTGGATTTTCTATTACTTCGATTCCTTCTCTTTCTTCAAGGTCTTTTTTGGAATCTTCGGTTAATTCAAAATCCTTAGGTATAATATCCGTAACATAACCTTGTGCTAACGCATTGATAGTTCCGGCAAGGTTGCTGTAAATTTCTTGCATTTTATCTGAAGCGTTATCTTCAGAAAATATAGGATAATACTTTTCCGCATAGCTTGAAGTTTCCTTCCATCTGTCTTTATTCACATGAGGCATTATATTTCTAATGTCATTATCACTGTTATATTTTTTAGGTAATTTACTTAACAAATATGATGCCAACATAGCTTCATCACTGGTTTTAGAAAATGCACTCAACAATGCAACCGTATAGAGTTTGCTGCTATCTTTAAGTTCTTGAGCTGCTTCTATTGCTTCATTCAGTTCTCTCTTAGATGTATATATACCGCCATTTAGCCAGAAGCTGCCATCTCTTACAGAATCTCCATCACTGTCATATCTGAATGTGGGCATTCCATCCGTCATAAATATCACAATGCTCTCTGCGTCACTTCTCTTAGCACCAACAACCTTCGATGCCATCAAGAATCCGCCTTCGGTATTTGTTCCGCCATTATCACTGTTCGAAAACTTTGTAGTTGCCTTATTTACAGCATCCTTTGCACTTGCATTATCGGCAACATAAACCTCACTTCCGTCTACAGTTAAACTGTTGCTCCAACCATCTGTCCAATCATTGCTTGTAAACTGATACGCCCTTGCATATGAACCATACTGAACAACAGCAACTCTTACATTACCATTGTTTGATTCAGTCAGTACTCCATCAATAAAAGCATTCGCAGCATCCTTGGTTATTTGTGCTAAGCTCTTGCCATCATCTTCAGTATCATGCATGCTGTTTGAGTTGTCAATTACCAATACAACATCAACATCTTTACTGGTATCGATATCCTTGCCCTGTACAGACAATTGGATTTTATAAGTATTCTCTTTACCTTCAACAGGTGTTGCCGTTTTAGAAAGCTTTATATCGCCTTCATCATATGCAGGCAATGTATCCGCAAAGAATACCTGTGTCCCAGACAAAATCATCATTAGTGCTATAACTAAACTGACTGCTCTTTTAAATGTCTTCTTTCCCATCCTTTTTACTCCTTTCCCTATTTTATATTTATGTTAAAATTAAAAGCTGCAAAATATTTTTTATTTATTTTGCAGCCGAACTATCATAGTAAAAACCTTAGACTTCTAAGCTTTGCGTCCCTATCTTTCGATAGGTTTGCCAAATATTAAATTTATTATTGCCATAAAAATTTTTTTGTATCTTATTTTACTGAAATTATATCTTTCCGCAATTACATATTTATTATTTGTGCATTATAATTCTATTTCATTTTAATTACATTTTAATTACATTAAAAAAGCGGAGCACTTAGCTCCGCTTTTTATCGGTGACATTCCTCCTATCCAGCAGAATCTTTCTCTGACAAGAATAGGTGTGTCCCTATGCATCTTTTACGGCCATACTTTATTCGGTTTCATTTCCGTCCAAAGCTCATCTCCGTCTTCCTCATATACATAATTGTGACTGTTCGTTGCTTCCATTACAGCTTCGTAGTACCATTCCGCACTCGGATTATCCGGCCAGAATATCGCATCAGGATGTATATTTTCTTCAGGAACGCCTCTTTCAAGAACATTGTTAATCAATGTCATTGCTTCGGCTCTCGTAATATCCTGCTCCGGTTTAAATGTCATATCCGGATAGCCTTTTATCCATCCCTTGTTTTCCGATGAAGTAATATACTTCTCTGCCCAATGTCCGAATATATCTGTGAATTCACTTGTACTACCTAACTCCAATTCATCGAATTTCGCTGCTATAGTTGCAAATTCTGCTCTTGTAATAGGATCTGACGGTCTGAACGTTCCATCCGGATAACCGCTCAATATACCTGCATTGTACAGTGTTGACACTGCACGGTTCGACCACAAATGATGAGCATCCATATCAGTGAACGGGTTCACGTCGCTTAATAAAGCATTTCTGCTATCATCAGTCAGCAGTCTGTAGAAAATCATCGCAACTTCTTCTCTTGTAATGTTATTCAAAGGTCTTACATCACCTTCCGGATAACCAATTACATATGCAAAGTGATCAAATTTCTCCAATTCTGCCAACGGTAGTTCAGGATCAGGTATTACTACCGGTGGTTTTGGATCCGGTCCCGGCCCTGGTCCTGGGTCTGTTTTTCTGCTCCACTGAGCATACAATGTTACATCGTAAGCCGGCATTGTAAATTCGTTACCTGCTGCATAAGATGTTCCGTTTCCGTCAGCTGCAGTGTTCCAACCTGTAAAGTTGTAACCGGATCTTGTATATACATTTTGAAGAATTGTTACTTGGCTTCCATACTTATATGGACTATTATCGTCATTCATTGTTCCGCTGCCGCCATTGGAATTATAAGCAACATTGAATTCTTTTGCTTTATTAATTATTGTTAACCTGTCTTCCGAATAACTAACTGCATATCCATTAAAAGTTGTTACTTCTACTACATAATATTCATACAGGTTACCATACGTATCCGTTACATCCATATCTGACCATGTGTAACTCTCATCACCATTTTGCAAAGATATGGTTCCAACTAACTCTTCTATACTTTGTATTGCCATTTCTGGAGTCATTTCTCTTTCAATGCTCCTATATAGTTGAATTTCTATTGTTGGATGAGTTTCAGCCCCATTTACCCATTCTTTAGTAACTGTGATATCCCTTTTCGGTATCGTGTAGGTATTGGTTACTGTTAAACCATCTTCTGAGTAGCTTGCTGTATAGTTTG
>ENA-UOOE01001013-UOOE01001013.1-fermentation-metagenome-genome-assembly--contig:-NODE-1013-length-24834-cov-3.487792_pt1 | contig 24834 bp, 22 predicted proteins | sample MGYA00245776_ERZ724021 | MGnify/ENA primary metagenome ERZ724021 (study PRJEB28704, sample SAMN03018321) | fermentation metagenome | biome: anthropogenic terrestrial biome; feature: soil; material... | reverse complement strand
CAATATTCAATTTGCGCAATTTATTGTACCTTATCGATGAAACATTGGCCCAATGGAGTTTGACACAACCAATAAGCCTTGATATAATTTGTACGTACGTACGAACTAATACAGGAGGCATACAATGAAACAAAAAACGGATAAAACAAGTCCTTCCCAAAAAATCCTGAATACGGCGTTCGAATGCCTTTCAATAAGAGGGTATGCCAATGTATCCATACGAAACATAGCTGACGAGGCTGGTGTTGCATTGGGGCAAATGACGTACTATTACCGAAATAAAGAAACGCTGTTCCTTGCGGTCATTGATATGATGGCGGATCAGTATTTATATGGGATAGAGAAAGAGTTGGAATCCATCTCAGATGATAAGAACAAATTAACTGCGCTCATTGGTTTTTTTAAGCGCATGGTGAAGGATAACCCCAGGCTTCTCAAGCTGTTTATTGATTTTACGGCACAGGCGTTATGGATTCCGTCCTTTCGGGAACCGTTGAATGGCCTGTTTGATCGTTTGGTAGAATTGATAGAAAAAAATCTGGCGCTTGATACAAATACCGACGAACGTCATTTGGGACATTCTCACCAAAGCAAATCGAGACTGGTTCTTGGTGCTTTGTTGGGCACGTCAATTCAAATTTTACTGGGTTCTCAAAGGGATGATGCTTTCGAATCCTTGAATCTAGCAGAAAGCTTATTCAGTTGAAAGCTAATTTTATAGGGAGTAGTCACGATAGAAAAAATACATGGGGAGGAGGGGCTATAATGCCTGATGCGAACATAACGAAGCTGGCGCTCGCAGATTCATTAAAAAAGCTAATGGCAAAAAAAGCCTTCAGCAAAATCAGGGTAGACGATATTGCGAGCGCCTGCGGGTTGACAAGGCAGTCCTTTTATTATCATTTCAAGGACAAATATGATCTTATGAATTGGATCTATTATACAGAAACCGCCCCCTTTATGGCATCCTACGATATGTTTGAGCATTGGACGGATGGACTAAAGGACCTTTGCTATTATATGCAGCAAAATAAGACATTTTATAAAAATGCCCTCAACACCACCGGGCAGAATTCCTTTCCGGAATATTTAAATCACTATATAAGCACTGTAGCTATGTCCGTGATCGAGAACATGCAGGCCGAAGAATGTGATCGGGAAAAATGGGATTTTATTGTTTCCTTTTTTGCAACGGCCCTTGTTGCCTTTATCGTCCGCTGGTCCAACAACGGCATGAAAGATGACCCCGCAGAGTATATTGCAAAAATCCGTGGTTTATTTGATGGAAGTATCCTCAATGAGCTGGAAAACCTTAACCGTAAGAAAAGCCAGTCTCCATGAAATAAGTTTCAATCGTGTATGCATTTCAGGAAGATCAGGAAGTGGTGCATGTCCGTATGCTGCTGAGCATTCTCAAGGTTTCAAGAAGTGGACCTGCAAGCGCATCCTTTGCTTTTTTGTATTCGCCATAAGCGATTTCGGCCAGGTTAACCTTCATATATCCGTCGCCGGACAAGATTTTCTCACTGATATAACGCATATCCTGCAGCCAATCCAATACAATCAAAGGCTGACCGTTTATGCCACGTTCTTTGCACACGAAGGCGTAAACCGTATCTTTACATTGCTGCGAAACACCGTTATCGGCAATATACAGACCGAATAGATTTCCGAGGCTGATTGCGGAGCGGATATATTCCGGTGCGGTCACTTGTCCCATATTCTCATCATTATAACGCACATGAAAACCGCAAAGGCAACGGTTTTGTTTCAGCAAACGGAATGCTTTTTCAAGGATTTCGGAATGGGCAGCGGCAAAGTCGGTACTTGTCACCTGCACCGAAATGATGGCATTGTGGATTCTGCCAAGGGCTTCTGCCGTTTTTTCTGAAATCAAATCAGCAGACACCTTGCATATAAACAGGCACTCATCAAACCGTTTTGCGATTTCACACAGGGGGAGAATATCGCCCTTTTCGTGAGGACAAATGATGTAGCTGTAAATACCCAGGTCCTGGCCCTCTTTAATGCAATGAGCCATTTGTTGAAAAAAGCCGGAGCCTGATTCCAAAACATCAAGAATGAGCAGCCATGGAACCGGAAACATCAAATCTGCCTGGCGCTTTTTTAATTTGTTGGCGCCATAAATCAGGCTGGTGTAGCCCAGATTAAGTCCCACTTTTTTTATTGTAGTGTTGTCAACGTTGGATATCATTCTTGTGGCCAGCAAGTGATAAGGGTTTCTTGAATTGGTAATGACCTTTTGAGCAACAGAAAAAAACTGTTTTTGGTTATCACTTTTTGAGAAGTACAGGCCCAAATCAACCAGATTCCTTATGCTGCGCTTTGCGTTGCTCTTCATATCCTCCATTCCCTTGCTGACTGCTATATCGATTGCCTGTCGGGCCAACCGATGCTGGAGTTCCATATTAATCAACTCCTTATCTTGTGTTCTTAAAGAATTCTGCCCTTTTTTGTATTTTAACCTGAAATACGAAGCCTCTCTATTGACAAAAATGAAGTTTGTCAAGAAAGCTGACAAACTCCATTTTTGTCTAGTTACTGAGCTCTACCCCTATGGTAAACTGCATAACAAGATAACATGAAGGAGGTTTTGATGAATGAGCACCTTTGTCGGTTCCGCAGGACTAAAACTGGCGTACGCCTATTTAAATTCCAATCCTGAAAAGAATATTCCGAAGCTTATGGATTGGTCGGATCGGTTTGACAAAAAAAATGCAATGGAAGGTCAGCGCAGGGCAATCCGCAAAGTCATCGAGGAAAAAGATAATAACTGGTATAAGCTGATCCTCAGCATGTGGTCGGATATTGATCCCGGAGTGCGAAAGGCTTTTTTCAATAACTTTATATTAAATGCAAACTTCATCGGTTGGCCGATTGAGGAGGCAAACCGGAAAAAATACGGCTGCAACATTCCATGGGCTATTCTCATGGACCCCACCTCTGCGTGCAACCTGAAATGCACCGGCTGTTGGGCGGCGGACTACGGCCATAAATTGTCCCTGAGCCTTGACGAACTGGACCACATTATCGAGCAAGGCAAAAAGCTGGGCGTGTATTTCTATTTGTATTCCGGTGGGGAGCCCCTTGTCCGAAAGAAGGATATTATTCGGCTTTGCGAAAAACACAGCGATTGTATGTTTACCGCATTCACCAACGGTACCCTGATTGATGAAGAATTTGCCGATGAAATGCTGCGTGTCAAGAATTTCGTTCCCGCCATCAGTATTGAGGGCTTTGAAGAGGCCACGGACTCGCGCCGCGGTAAGGGCACATATCAGGCCGTCATCCGCGCCATGGAGATTCTCAAGCGCAAAAAACTCATATTCGGCGCTTCTCTTTGTTATACGCGGTATAACACCGAGGTAATAGGCAGTGAAGAGTTCATTGATTTCCTGATCGGCCAAGGAGTGAAATTTGCATGGTTTTTCACTTATATGCCGGTGGGCGCGGGCTCTCCTCCTGACCTGCTGGTGACTGCTGAGCAGCGTGAATATATGTACCGGCAGGTCCGCAGCTTCCGTCAAACCAAACCGCTGTTTACTATGGATTTCTGGAATGACGGTGAGTATGTGAGCGGCTGTATAGCCGGTGGGCGCAGGTACTTGCATATCAATGCCAAGGGAGACATTGAACCCTGCGCGTTTATTCATTACTCAGATTCCAATATTCATGAAAGGACCATTCTGGAAGCGCTGCAGTCTCCGCTATTTATGCAGTACCACAAAAATCAGCCGTTTAATGAAAATATGCTGAGGCCGTGCCCATTGCTTGATAATCCGGGCCGGCTGACGAAAATGGTCAAATTATCCGGTGCGGGCTCAACAGATTATATTGAACCCGAGAATGTTGAAAGCCTGAGTGCAAAATGTTTGCCTGCCGCAGAAAAATGGGCGCTGACTGCGGATCGCCTTTGGAATGAGACGCATGGCTGTGCTGCCTGCTCGGAGTGTGCGGCATTTTCATCAGAAAAGGCAGAACATAAATGACATTGGTAATAGGAGTATTTCCCAATTTTCCTTAACAGCCGAAGGTGCTTGCAACGCCTTCGGCTGTTCACCGTAATGATTCTCCATAATTGCCTGCAAGGCACTGGGACTGCTGGAATGGGAGCGTTTAATGATTGCATTGCATCCTTTCCTCCTTGCACTGTCTGTGAACACCGCGTGCAAATTGCATGCGGCCCGCAAGACTATTTCCCGTGATGGCAGCTGCCGCTCATAGGGCAGCCCGCACAACCGGAACCGCAGGAGGATTTGCCTTTCCTTTTATTTTTGAACATACCGGTAATGATCAGCGCGACCACAGCAATAAGAACCATACAAATGATAATGTTCGCAAGATTTTCATTGAACCACATAAACATACTATTTCCCTCCTATCAATTTATTTATCGTTATGCTTAAGCGCCATGAGTGATGTTTCGTACGCCCTCAAGAAAATCCGTCCGGGATTTTATTCGGTAGCTCCGCAATCCTGCTCCGCTGACGTACCGAAACATCACTCTGGCACTAAATACGGATTGAAGGTAGTTATACTCTGGACTCAGCTCCTGTTCTGACGCTGGCATTCAGAGTTTCAGACTCCCTGTGGGGTCTGAAAAGCATATAAGCAATGGTAGCAATAGTGATAAAGGCTGAGATAGAACCAAGGAGGTTTCCATTTCCGCCAAACAGCATGCCGAGCTGATAGACGACAAGCGAGATGGCATAGGCAAACACGCATTGATAACCGATGGCAAACCAGGTCCACTTGGCGTTGTTCATCTCACGCTTTATGGCGCCGATGGCCGCAAAGCAAGGCGCACAGAGCAGGTTGAACACCAGGAAGGAATAGGCGGAAAGGGGAGTGAAGACGGCACACATATTGTTCCAAATCTGCCAGCCGTTCTCAGCAACTTCGTCGAAGCCACCAAACAATACGCCGAAAGTGCCGACGACATTCTCTTTAGCAATCAGGCCGGTGATAGTAGCTACCGCGCCCTGCCAATTGCCCCAGCCGAGGGGGGTAAAGATCCAGGCAATGGCGGAGCCGACGTCAGCCAGGATGCTGTCATTCATATCGACAATGCCAAACGAACCATCCGACCAGCCGAAACTTGAAGTAAACCAAACAAGGATCGTTGCAAGCAGGATAATGGTTCCGGCTTTTTTAATGAAGGACCAGCCACGCTCCCACATGGAACGGAGAACATTGCAAATGGTTGGCCAGTGGTAGGCTGGGAGCTCCATTACGAAGGGAGCCGGATCCCCTGCAAACATCTTCGTCTTTTTCAGCATGATGCCGGAAATGACGATGGCAAAAATACCGAGGAAGTATGCGCTGGGAGCCACCCATGCAGCACCGCCGAACATGGCGCCTGCGATCAGGGCGATAATGGGCAGCTTCGCGCCGCAGGGTATAAAGGTCGTTGTCATGATGGTCATCTTGCGGTCGCGGTCGTTTTCAATGGTACGAGAGGCCATAATTCCCGGTACGCCGCAGCCGGTGCCGATGAGCATAGGGATGAAGCTCTTACCGGAAAGGCCGAATTTACGGAAGATACGATCCATAATAAAAGCGATACGGGCCATGTAACCGCAGGCTTCAAGAAACGCAAGGAACAGGAACAGGACCAGCATCTGAGGAACAAATCCGAGCACGGCGCCAACGCCGGCTACAATACCGTCGAGGAGAAGGCCCTGAAGCCAGTCGGCGCAGTTGATGCTTTCAAGCCAGTTTCCAAGCAAAACAGGGATGCCCGGCACCCACACGCCATAATTCGCGGGATCGGGTTCCTCCATACCCGCAACCGCCATATAGCTGTCATAGGTAACAGGAATTTCTTCTTCCGCGTTTCCATCATCGTCGTAAATATAAGCGGTGGCGGTAAGGTCTTTTGCTTCATTTGGGTCAACGTCCGCTTCCTCGGCGGCAGATTCAAAAGCGTCCTTGATGGCGCCGGCTTCCGTATATGCATCAACAGATTCTTCATAAGCGGCGGAACCGAAACCGAACAGGTGCCACCCGTCGCCGAACACACCGTCATTTGCCCAGTCCGTTGCCCAGGTGCCGACCGTCGAGACAGAAACGAAGTAGACAATGAACATGACTGCTGCAAAGATAGGCAGTGCTGCCCAGCGGTTGGTAACAACCCGGTCTATTCTGTCCGAGGCTGACAGCTTTCCTGCATTTTTTTTACGGTAACATCCTTTAATTATCGAGGCTATATATACATACCGCTCGTTGGTGATAATGCTCTCGGCATCGTCGTCCATCTCTTTTTCAGCTGCCTTGATGTCTTCCTCAATGTGCTTGAGCAAGGATTCCTTCAGATTCAGCTGAGCCAGAACCTTCTTGTCGCGTTCAAAAATCTTGATAGCAAACCATCGCTGTTGTTCCTGCGGCAGATTGTGAACGGCGGCTTCTTCGATATGTGCAATAGCGTGTTCCACGACGCCGCTGAAGGTATGCATAGGCACTGTTTTTGTAGATTTGGCAGCTTCGACTGCAGCTTCAGCCGCCTGCATGATACCGGTACCTTTCAGAGCGGAAATCTCTACGATTTTGCATCCAAGTTCACGGGACAGCTCATCAATGTTGATCTTATCCCCGTTCTTATGTACCACGTCCATCATGTTGATGGCGATGACCACGGGAATGCCAAGTTCTGTGAGCTGTGTGGTGAGGTAAAGGTTCCTTTCAAGGTTTGTGCCGTCCACGATATTGAGTATTGCGTCGGGCCGCTCACCGATCAGGTAATTTCTCGCCACCACTTCCTCCAGCGTGTACGGAGAAAGCGAATAAATACCCGGCAGGTCCATGATTATAACATCTTTACGATTCTTGAGCCTGCCTTCCTTTTTCTCCACTGTGACGCCCGGCCAGTTGCCAACAAACTGGTTGGAACCGGTCAAGGCATTGAACAGGGTCGTTTTGCCGCTGTTGGGGTTGCCTGCTAAGGCAATTTTAATCTCCACTTTTATTTCCTCCCTTTCTGTGGTTAGAGTAGTTTAACTGGCTGACATTAAAAATGGGGGCTGTCCCCCTAAAGGCTATTCGACTTCGATCATCTCCGCGTCCGCCTTGCGGAGGGAAAGCTCGTAACCGCGCACCGTTACCTCCACCGGATCACCGAGAGGAGCCACCTTGCGGATATAGACATCGACGCCTTTTGTGATTCCCATGTCCATGATACGGCGCTTGGCCGCGCCCTCACCGTGAAGCTTTACAACCGCTACCGTTTCACCGATGTTTGCATCTTTGAGCGTTTTCATAAACATTTCCTCCCTGCTTTTTTAGATCATTATTTTGCTTGCCATCTCTTTGCTGATGGCAATGCGTGACTCTTTGATATTGACGATGACATTGCCTCCCATCATGGCAATGACCTTAACATTTCCTCCGGCGACAAAACCGAGATCTTCCAGGTGTTTTTTCACATCGGCCTTACCGCCAATTTTCCTGATAATGTTTTCCTCACCGATTGCTGCAAGTGTTAACGGCATCATACTGCCCTCCTCTGCAGACCATCAGTTAGATTACCTTAACCGATGGCTCAAAATATTGGTTAGAGAACTCTAACCAATAACAGTTTAATACCTCTAACTGAGTTTGTCAATAGGTTTTTTGCTCACCTTGATTATTTGGTTAGACTGTGTTAACCTAGGCTCAATACCAAATGAAAGTTGGTTAAGATGCTATGAAAATACTGAAAGCGTCTGAAGACTATCTCGAAGCTATGCTGATGATGAAGGAGAAGCACGGCTTTATCCGATCCATCGATATTGCTGAAGAATTAGGCGTCACAAAGCCAAGCGTTACCTATGCGACAAAACGGCTGCGTGAAAACGGATATATCACAATGGACAAAGATGGACTCATCACCCTGACTGATTCGGGAATGGAAATAGCCTCCCGGGTTTATGAGCGGCACAGACTGCTGGCTGAATTCTTTATTCGTCTGGGAGTTGACGAAAAGACCGCCCGTGAGGATGCCTGCAAGGTGGAGCACGACATCAGCGAAAAAACATTCGACGCCATATGCCAGCATGTGAACAGGCGGGGGAATCGCTCCTGCTCCGGAGCGGGCGGATTGTTTCCACTGATTTAGAAAGAAAGCCTTTTTAAATACGGTATGACGAATTCGGTAATGAGGCAAAGTTTTTTAATGTGATAAAGATTGGTGAGAAAAAATATGAGTGATACGCTGAAAGTTTTTGTCGGGATCATCATCCCGTTACTCGGTACTACATTGGGAGCGGCCATGGTGTTTTTCATGAAAAGCGGTATAAAGCCGTACGTCCAGAAGGCATTGCTCGGTTTTGCTTCCGGTGTGATGATTGCGGCCTCGGTCTGGTCACTGTTGATCCCGGCCATTGAGATGGAGGAAGCGGCCGGCGGCATTGCCTGGTTTCCCGCTGTGTTGGGTTTCTTATTTGGTGTCGGTTTTCTATTGTTACTGGATACGATTATTCCGCATCTGCACTTGAGCTCCGAGCATCCGGAGGGCATACCCAGCGGATTTGGAAAGGCCTTCATGCTGGTGCTTGCGGTGACGCTGCACAATATTCCCGAGGGTATGGCAGTGGGTGTTGTACTGGCGGGAATGCTGAAAAGCGGCGAGACTGTTATCACGACTGCAAGCGCTTTTGCTCTGGCAATCGGCATAGCCATACAGAACTTTCCGGAAGGCGCTATCATTTCCATGCCCCTTGTAGGCTCAGGGTTACCCAGGCGCAAAGCCTTCCACTATGGATTTTTATCCGGGGTTGTGGAACCCGTGGGAGCAATTATTACAATTCTGCTGACAGCCCTGGTCACGCCAATTCTCCCATACATACTTTCTTTTGCCGCCGGTGCCATGATTTATGTGGTCGTAGAGGAACTCATTCCGGAAGCGCAGACGGGGGAGCACAGCAATATTGGCACCATCGGCGTCGCTCTTGGTTTCGCATTGATGATGCTGCTGGATGTAGCACTTGGATAAGGAGCGGCATAAATAGCTATTGACCGCCTTTTTGCAGAGCATCATACGATAAAGGAGGATCATCATGAAGAAAGTGATTCTGATGTTGTTATGCGCCTTGATTATGGCGGCGGTACTTCCCGTGACCGTCCAAGCAGATATAGGACCGAAGCCGTCGGTTGTAATTGATTTTGATGGGCTTGAGGGCGAGAACTACTATGTTACTTTGCTATCCAGTGTAAAGTCTACCGGTCCGTACTCGGCGCTTAATGACAGCAACAGGGGATATGCACGTTATCAGGAGGACGATGAAGACTATAATATTTTTCTGAAGTTTGCAGAATACAAAGATATGGATGGCTTCTACTTTCTCCAGTTTTTTAAGGATTGCTCTCAATCTCAGCAATTTAGCTGGACCTATTACCCACCGCAGGAATTTAAAATTTTACTGTATTTTCCCGAGATAGACCGCTTTGTTGTCAGCGGAGAACGATTTGAACGTTATGCCTTTGACAGTTATTTCACCGCCAAAGTTTCTGGCCTGGACCTTTCTGCCGGAACGGGGCAGGCGATAGAAGTTGCCGTGAAAAAATCCTATGATTATACCTATGAAGTGCTCTCTCTGATTGCCCGTATTCTGCTGACCATCGCTATTGAGCTTGGAATTGCGCTATTGTTTGGCTTTCGGGGAAAGAGGCAATTTCGTTTTATCGATCTTGTCAACTCAGTGACGCAGATTGCACTGAACGTAGCGCTTAATATCATTAATTACCGTTCCGGCCAAATGGCGTTTGTAGTCTTCTATGTTCTGCTGGAAATTGTAGTATTTGTTGTGGAAGCCGTTCTTTATATGTCGTATCTGAAAAAGTACAGCGAAAAAGAGATTCCCGGCTGGAAGCCGTGTGTATACGCACTAGTTGCCAATAGCGCTTCCTTTGCTTTGGGGTTGGGATTAGCCTACTGGATTCCCGGCATTTTTTAATAACAAAGTGGGAGAATTCTTGTTTATGAGTAAAAAAAGAAAGCGCCTGAATTGATTTCAACGCTTTCTTTTTCTTTTGATATCGTTAGCACCGCAATAAATAATAGTCAGCATTTCCTTGGCAGAAGCGGGCTTTCAATTAAGGTGGCAAATTGGAAATCATGGTCGTGTCCATCATTAAATGTTGTCTCGCCTTTGACAAAATGAACGTGTTTCCCATTTCTCACATCAATGGCAGGACCCGTGGATACTTCTATCTCGTGGAAGTGATCAAAAAAGTCTGTTCTTGTCCGAATCTTATGTATGTGGCTTTTCCTTTCAGGTATGGCCTCACCGGATACTCCGGCAAAACGATGGTTATGTATGTTTCCATTCTCATCTTCTAATTTTGTGCTGCCAAGAAATTCATGGACATGTGTTTGCCTTCCTCTTTGGGAGCGGCTCTGTCCCGATTCTTCTCTGCAGCAGACTTCGGATTGTTCAACATTCTCGGATCTTGCGTTGGTCCTTGAAAAGCGGACCCAATCCGGGCAGACGTCCCAATTGATGTTGTCGCGCATGAGATGTGTCCTTTCATACAATTAATGCACTGGTACATACTATGCTAATTGCAGAAGGATGCTAATCCTAACCAGAATCTAATATTTTTGGTTAATGTAATCATCGGTCAGGGACTGCTGCTTTGTTTCTTTTAAAATCCCGTTGGCCTTCAAGGCATTTGCAATGGCAGTACTTTTGGTATGAAGAATTAAGTATTCGTTTTCAGTAAAACCGCTGACCGGCTGAAAAGCATCAATTTCCAGCAATACATCGGGATCCTTTAGAACGATCTCAATTAATTTGCCCTTTAAAAGCCGGGATTTGACATTTACATAATAGGCTTCCGCATTAAAATCAATTAATCGAAGCAGGGCGAGCGTGGCCTGATCCTTAAGATGGTAATGGTTAAGGGATTCAGCATAATAGCTGCGCCGTTCCTTATCGCTGTTTTTGGAATCATTGGCGATCCACTGCCAGTACTTTGCGTGTGCATTATGATAATGATAATTATAAACTGCCTTTTTGACGTTATCTAACCGTGTAAAGGGCTTAATTCCGAGGTTCTCCATGTATCGATAATTTTCTTCAATAAACTCATTCTTGGTCATATCCCCCATTTTATACTGTAGCAGGAGGCTCTGCCTATGCCTTAGAAAACCATCAAATTTATTCATAGTGATTTACACCGCCTGTCATGTCACATGATAAACAAGTTCGTGCTAAAAGTAAAGGATGTATTTGTAATACTTTCTAAAAATATATACAAGACTCTTGGATTTGGGTAATGTTTATACGTACAAAAAAGCCAAAAAAATTTCTGCAATTTCCCTCCCATAAAAGCTTGACAGGGGTAAACACAATCTGTATAATGAATAAATGTCGGCGGACGACGATAGAATAAAACAAAGCAAATACGCGCCATTAGCTCAGTTGGTAGAGCACCTGACTCTTAATCAGGGTGTCCCCGGTTCGAACCCGTGATGGCGCACCAAAAAGCCTGTAATTCAAAGGAATTACGGGCTTTTTATCAAATTATCCATTTTTTAATGAAGCATTTTATTTGGATTTTGCCATATTGCGTCACATCCATTCCCCATACCGACGCACATACATCTTTTTCACAAGCTGTACGCAGAGGAGATAACCCGCCAAAATTACCGCTAACCATGGGATAAATCGGAGCGGCAGGCGGTGCATATCGAGACCTATCGCAAAATCCGTAAAGCCGGTTGCAAGTGCAACCGCCGCTACAATAAACGTGGACAGAAAAAGCGGCATAGATGGATTACTTTGCAGGAATGGTATTTTTGCCGTGCGAATCATATGGATGACCAATACCTGCGATACCGTCCCGAATACGAACCATCCGCACTGAAACAACGGCAAGAGCTCCGCCGTATTCGCTTTAATAACCCACCACATAACGGCGAAGCATAAAATATCAAACACGGAGCTAAGCGGCCCCATATAAGCCATAAAAGACTTAATGGAATGCGTTTCCCATTTGCGCGGCTTTTTGATATATTCCTTATCCACGCTGTCAAACGGTATGGCCATTTGAGAGAAATCGCACAGCAGATTTTGCGTTAATATCTGCACCGGCAGCATCGGCAAAAACGGCAGGAAGACACTCGCGGCAATGACCGAGATCATGTTGCCAAAATTGCCGCTTGCCGCCATTTTAATATATTTGATGATGTTCCCGAAGGTACGGCGGCCTTCGATGACACCTTCTTCAAGCACCATTAAATCTTTTTTTAACAGGATGATGTCGGCGGTTTCTTTGGCAATGTCCACGGCGTTGTCCACCGAAATTCCCACATCAGCCTGACGCAGTGGGGGGGCGTCGTTGATACCGTCGCCCATATAGCCAACCGTATGGCCTGCCGTTTGAAAAGCTCTCACCACCCGCTCCTTTTGAGATGGCGACAACTTCGCAAACAGGTCGCAGGCTTTTACTGCATCCAATAATGTGGTGTCATCCATACGTTCCACATCGCGACCTGTTATAAGGTGGGAGATATTCACACCTACCTTGCCACACACCTTCAAGGCTACGCCCTCGCTGTCTCCGGTGAGTACAACAGTACGTACCCCATGCTCTCGAAGCGCAGTAATCGCAGCTTTAGCACTCTCTTTAGGCGGGTCCAGGAAACCCACAAAGCCGATCAAAACCATATCCCGTTCATCCGCCACGCTGAAAGCACCGCTGCCTGGGACCTCATTTTTCTGTGCAATGGCAATCATCCGTAAGCCGTCGGCATTGTGTTTCTCATAGGTAGCCAAAGCCATATGCCGGGTTTCTTTATCCATGGGTAAAACGCGCCCGTTCACCTCCACAAAAGACGAGATTGCGATAATCTCCTCCACTGCACCCTTTGTGATAAGCTGCCGTTTTCCGTTTTTATCCGTTAAGACTACGCTCATCCTGCGACGGGAGAAATCAAAGGGAATTTCATCCACGCGGCTATAGCCCCCCGGCGTATTTTCCAGCCCGTTCTGCACGGCCCGATTGATAATGGCAAGGTCAATCAAATTTTTAAGGCCCGTCTGGAAATAGCTGTTTAGGTAAGCATGGCGCAGTATGCGGGCATCATCCTCACCGTGGAGGTTCATGTACTTTTCCAGCACGATTTTATCTTCAGTAAGTGTTCCGGTTTTATCGGTGCAAAGCACATCCATTTCTCCGAAGGTTTGTATTGCGCCGAGGGTGCGGACAATAACCTTATGCTTTGACATGGAAACCGCGCCCTTCGCCAATGTTGAGGTCATGATAACAGGCAGCATTTCCGGGGTAAGCCCCACCGCGATGCTGATAGCGAAAAGCAAGGCGCTCGGCCATTCACCTTTCGCAAGCCCGTTGATCAGGAATACGATGGGCACCATCACGAGCATCATGCGGACCAGGAGCCGGCTGATCGAATCCACACCTCGTTCAAAGCTAGTTTTCGCCCTGTCGCCAGACAAGGATTTTGCCATTGACCCGAAATACGTGTCGTTGCCGGTCACCAGCACTATGGCCGTCGCGCTGCCGCTGATCATGTTGGAACCCATGAAGCCCAGGTTACGCAAATCCATTAATCCATCTTCCGGCTTGTTTTTTGTATTGCTGAATTTTTCTACAGGATTGGATTCGCCGGTCAAAGCTGCTTGCGCGACGAAGGTGTCTTTCGTCGTCAAAAATCGCACATCCGCCGGAAGCATATCGCCTGCTGAGAGCCGCACAATATCGCCGGGGACGACCTCGTCCATAGGAATGTCAATCAGCTTTCCGTCCCTCCATACATCCGCTTTGTTGGAGATCATTTTTGACAGCTTTTCGGCGGCGGCGTTGGAGCGCTGGCTTTGCATAAAGGCAACCAAGCTGGACAAGAATACCAGCGATAAAATGATAATGACAGTGAGATAGTCGGGTTTTGATGACGCAGCGACATCCGTAAAATACGTGATAGTGGCAATCAAAAGTAAAATGACGTTAAAAGGGTTGACCACCGCTTCTCTCAGCCTGCGCAAGGCTGTATTCTTGTTTCCTATGGTGATTACGTTTTTTCCAAATTCATCCTGCCTGTTTTCGGCTTCTTCGCTTGTAAACCCTGCCTGCGTGGCGGACAGGCGTGCGAATAGTTCCTCTGCTGTCAGGAAAGCGTAGGAGCGAAGCTTTACTTCGGTATCATGCTTGTTTTTTTGAATCTGCTTGCCACGGGTTTTCTTGTTCATGAAGTTCACTGGAATCATTCCTTCCTTTTTTAGGATTCCCCAGTGAAAACCCATTATGGCAATAAAAAAAGCCGTCCCAACAGACGGCGGCAAATACACAGGCAAATCAGCCCATCAGCATGAACGCGATGAACGCGCAATGGACAACAGCCCGCGATAAGCACCGGCGCATTGGTCTATGTTTCCATATTGGGGTTTGAAGCCGCCTAGCGGACTTCGGGGGTTGCTGTCCATTGCCTCACTTCCTTGTTAGAAAAAATACAGGATATTCATTAATATCCATTTTATTTAGTTTACCAGACAAATAATCGAAAATCAATTGGCTGGTAATCGTAAAAGTAGGTATATTCTGAAATGGATTTTACGAGCTGCTTTCAGCCTGTGAATTTGCACCCAAACAAAAGGATGCCGATCCGTTCAATCGTATTTCCGGGACCACGGGGCCGTCCGGCGCGGTGGACGAGCAATAATTACATTCAGCCGTATTATGTTGACGATGCTGCGGATAGGGTATATACTGATATTGCCTCCTCATAACGGGAGGTTTTTTGTCCCTTTTATATGGGTAAAGAATAAAGAGATTGACGGAAGGCAGGGCAAATGGCGAAAGAAGGTATTAAAACTATTGTTCAGAACCGTAAGGCACGGCATGATTACTTCATATTGGAGACCCTAGAAGCGGGCATTGAACTGATGGGCACAGAAGTCAAGTCTTTGCGCTTAGGCCGCGCCAACCTTCAGGATAGCTACGCTACCATAAAGAACGGCGAAGTCTTTGTCAACGGCCTTCATATCAGTCCCTATGATATGGGCAATCGTTTCAATCATGATCCATTAAGATCGCGAAGGCTTTTGCTTCACCGCTATGAAATCAACAAGCTCATTGGCCATACCCAAAAGCAAGGCCTGACTATTATACCATTAAGTCTGTATTTTAAAAGGGGCATGGTAAAAGTTGAGCTTGCTGTTGCCAGAGGCAAAAAGCTTTACGATAAGCGCAGCGATATTGCCAAGAAAGACGCGGTACGGGAAATTGACCGCAGGATGAAAGATTTCTCAAGGCAATAAACGGCAGTGGATAAAATCTATTTTATATGGTATAATCTAGTTGTTAGCTAAAATACCCCTTATGGGGGTGTTAAGGTTTCGACGGGATTGTTGAAGCCAGAGAAGCGGGTAGTGGATTCTCGTAGGCCACTTTAAAAAACGGGAACTTAAATTAAACGCTAACAATAATAGCAATTTAGCTTACGCAGCCTAATTAAGGCAGCCGTCCTGCCTGAGAGTACCACGGCTTAGGATAGGGCGTCGACAGTGGTGAACGTGACACGGTAAAGCTTTGAGCTGTGCATGACAAATGAAGCTACTGAAGCTGCAAGCCTGTTCATGGGCATGCAGGAGAGGAAATGTTAAAACATGAACTGCACCCGGAGATGCTCTTGTGGATATGGTTTCGGACGCGGGTTCAATTCCCGCCACCTCCACCAAATCTAAACCTCGTTATTGATACAATGACGAGAAGCCGAGAAGTCTAGCATGGCTGGGCTTTTCCGCATTTCAAAGGAAAAACCGCGCCGTTTTGAGCGGCGTTTTTTGTGCCCTTTTTGCACCCTCTCGTGTCATGATGCGCCAGAGGTTTTTCTGCCCCTTGTCTTTCGTGTCATAGTTCAAGAATCGTGTCATAATGCACCAGCGATGAATTTGCCCCGCCTCCTTCCGGAACAAACCGGCTGGCGGCGGGGCTTTTTCCTTTGCTTTATGTTTGGAAACTAACTTTGAACAATAGCCTTCTTGACTTGATATTATTCGTCTAAACGTACATAATATCTTTAGATATAAAAGTCGAAGGAGGTTTCTTTTATGGAGTATATGTCAGCGAAAGAGGCTTCAGAAAAATGGGGCATCTCGGAACGACGTATTCAAAAGCTATGTGAGGAAAACCGTATTGAAGGCGTGATCCGATTCAGCCGTGTTTGGGCAATCCCAAATGATGCAAAAAAACCTCGGGATGGCAGATTAAAGAGGCAATAGTTTTGTTTAGATTCAGTTTAGAAAGTTCATGTAAAGTTTCCTAAAGGGGGTGTGGCTATGTTTCATATCTTAATTGTGGATGATGATAAAAACACAAGGAAACTAATGCGCGCTGTGCTGGAAGCGGAGCGGTATACTGTTTCTACCGCAAAAAATGGTGAAGATGCGCTGGCCGTTATGGACAAGGAACACATTGACCTTGTGATCTTGGATATTATGATGCCGGTCATGGATGGTTATGAATTTACAGAAACTATTCGGCGAGCAGATAACAACCTTCCTGTTTTAATGGTTAGCGCCAAGCAACTTCCGGCCGAAAGAAAACAAGGGTTCGTTGTAGGAACCGACGACTATATGACAAAGCCTGTTGATGAAGAAGAACTATTATTGCATATCAAGGCATTGCTCCGGCGCGCCCAAATTGCAGTAGAGCGAAAGATTACCATTGGTGATGTTTGTTTAGATTATGACTCTTTTACGGTAAGCAGAGGTTCAGAAGTGCAGGAACTCCCACAAAAAGAATTTCTACTGCTCTATAAGTTACTTTCCTACCCCGGGACTATCTTCACTCGAATCCAGCTCATGGATGAGATTTGGGGGATGGAAAGCGATACCAGTTGGGAGACGATCACGGTACACATCAATCGCCTCAGAAAACGTTTTGAGGAATATGACGAGTTTGAGATTGTGTCTGTCAGGGGGCTGGGGTACAAGGCGGTGAAAAAAGATGAAAAAGCATAATACGCTAAGGTTGGGGACACTGAGCTTCTTATTCGCCATTGTCGTTTTTGTCGTATTGGTGATCACGATGATGATCATCGCCTTCGTTATATTTGCGTTGTTTAGGCTCGGTATACTCACACGCATAGAACAGCCAAATATTCTGCTGCCAGTTGCAGTTTTGGCGTTGTCCAGTATCTTGATCGGCACTGTTATTTCAATTATTGTCGGACGCCGCCCAATGAAGCAGATTGACGAATTTATAAAGGCGCTGAACAGCCTCGCAAACGGTCACTTCGAAACAAGAATTGATGCGGGGAAAAACGGTGTCGCAAAGGAACTAATAGACAGTTTTAACACGCTTGCCAGCGAATTACAAAACACAGAAATGCTGCGCTCGGATTTTGTAGATAACTTTTCACATGAATTTAAAACACCTATCGTTTCTATACGCGGATTTGCAAAACTTTTAAAGCGGCAAGACCTTTCAGACGAGCGGCGGTCGGAGTATATAGACATTATTATAGATGAATCCAGCCGACTTGCTGAACTCTCCACGAATGTGCTGAATCTGGCAAAGATTGAAAACCAAAATATTCTCACGGATGTCAAACCGGTCAACATTTCTGAACAAATTAGGACATGCATATTGCTTTTAGAGAAGAAGTGGATAAATAAGGATTTATATGTGGGTGCCGATTTTGGGGAGTTTGTTTGTCCGGCAAATGAAGAACTGCTTAAGCAGGTGTGGATTAACATATTGGATAATGCGGTTAAATACGCAGATAAAAGAGGCTTAATCGAGGTAACTATCAGACAAGATCAAAATACACTTTATGTTTCCATAAAAAATACAGGTAGTGAAATCAGTGCGGAAATGCAAAAAAGAATATTTGACAAGTTTTATCAAGGCGATACTTCCCACTCCTCGGAAGGAACAGGAATCGGCCTGGCCATTTCAAAGAAAATCGTTGATTTGCATAATGGGGCTATTCGTGTTAGCAGTGGGCTCAACTATGTTGTATTCACCATAGAGCTTCCCTTAGCCTAAATATGAACAAATCACAAAATACGCTGCGAGTTCATCGCAGCGTATTTTGTTTAGATTCAGTTTAGGAAGAGGAGGTATCCTTTCACTGTCAAAGCAAGCGGAACGTTACTGGATTTGCAAAAACAGGACTCGTTTGCCGCGAAATATATTTCCAGAAAAGGATAAGGAGGCATTTTTCAATGCAAACGAGCAAAAAAAGTAGAAAGAGGAAGGTTTGGCCTTGGATACTCATATCTGTCGTTGTTTTAGTGGTGGCCGCCACGTTCTTTCTAAACCCAATGAGAAGGCCCACAACCGCAGCTTTCCAGTCCTACACTGTAACGCGTGGGAACGTGGAATCAACCATTACAGGAAGTGGGACGCTCCAAGCAAACGATGTGGAGAATATTGACCTGCCGGATGGCATCTTGGTATCCCAAGCGCTGGTCAAAGCAGGCGATGTGATTCATAAAGGCGACACACTGGCAACTTTAGATTATGAATCCCTTGTGGATCGTGCGGCTTATCTCTCAGACGAGCTGACCACACTGGATAAAAACATCAGTAGCCGAGAAACTTTGCAATATATCTACGCTCCCGTTGAAGGCCGTATCAAGTACCTACCTGTTTCCGAGGGGGATGATGTGGTCGGAACCATCGGTGAGCAAGGCGTATTGGCGATCATCTCAACAGATGGCCTCATGAAGATTGAGGTAACGACCGAGCAGGAGCTTGCTCTCAACGCAGAGGTTACTGTGAAATGGTCTGACATCTCGAAAACAGGCAAAATAGCAAGGAAAACAGCCTCCGGATATATCGTCACGCTCACAGATAATGGAACGCCCTACAAAGAAACTGCGCAGGTCTACAGCGGGGATACGCTGATTGGCGAGGGCACCATAATGATTAATGCGCCGATTACTGTGTACGGCAATAATGGAACGATCAAGAAAGTACATTATAGCGAAAACGCATCTGTCTCCGCAGGCAACACCTTGTTTACCTTAAAGGATGCTATGGAGACGAACAGTTATCGTTTAGCTCTGGTCGAAAGAAATGAAATGGCGGAGCAGTTCCAAGCTGTTTTGCTTTATATGAATAATCCCCAAATTATAGTAACAACCGATGGTTTGGTGAGTGAGGTTTTAATCTCTGACAATACAAAAACCGGAAGCGGAAACTCAACCGGCACGAGCGCACAATCCGTGAGCGGCGGAGTTATGGGAGAAAATACAGGAGCATCAGCACAATCCACGGTCAGCGCCGGTACAACAGCGGGTTCGGGATTTTCAACTGCATTTACCATTCATACCGGAGGCGCAGTAAAAATGTTTATCAATGTCGATGAACTTGATATAAACTCCGTTGTCTTGAATCAAGAGGTTACTATCACGCTGGATGCATTCGCGGGCGAATCCTATAAGGCAAAGGTAACCCATATTTCAAAACTTGGTACGGCTTCCGGTAATATTACGACCTACCCCGTAGAGTTATCTTTGGAATACAACGAGCGATTTCTCGAAGGGATGAACGGTAGTGCTGTGATCATGGTAGAGCGCGCTGAGAATGTTCTTTTCATCCCTATCGCAGCGATTTATGAGGATACAACGGGAACCTATGTCTACACCGTGAGTGGTGAAACACGAACACGGGTGGACATCACGACGGGGATTTCAGATGGAGTTAACGCAGAAGTGACGAGCGGCTTATCCGAAAACGATGTGATCCAGTATATTGATACAAGTTCGTCCAGCGCCGAGGCAACAGGCGGCTTTGGCGGCATGGGTGGCGGTGGTAATCCCTTTGGTGGAGGTAGACAGTGATGACAGCGGCATCTAAACCTATAATCACCATGCAAAATATAACAAAAATATACAACATTGGCGGCGAGGAGGTGCGGGCGCTGGATGGCGCAAGCCTCACCATTCATGAGGGTGAGTTCGTAAGCATTATTGGCCCCTCCGGAAGTGGAAAATCCACAATGATGAATATCATTGGCTGCCTTGATGTGGCTGATGAAGGGGAATACATGCTTGACGGGCAATCCATCGAGCAGTATTCGGAGGAGGAACTGGCCCGCATACGTAATAAAAAAATCGGGTTTATTTTTCAGAGTTTCAATCTTCTTTCAAGAATGACAGCTATGGAAAACGTGGAACTTCCTCTCATCTACCAGCGGTTGCCTGTAGAAGCAAGAAAGAAAAAGACTAATGCCGCTTTGGAGCGCGTCGGCTTAACCGATAGAGGTCATCACAAACCAACCGAATTATCCGGCGGTCAACAACAGCGTGTGGCGATTGCCAGAGCGCTTGCAACGGAACCTGCTATCTTACTTGCGGATGAACCCACTGGAAATCTGGATACAAAGACAGGTAATGATATTATGTCTTTATTTCACGAATTACACGCGGCAGGCAATACAATTGTCCTCATTACCCATAGCGAGGAAGTCGCTAATCAAGCACAGCGCCGTATTCGTATCATCGATGGGCGTGTTACGGAGGTGGAATGATGTTTGCACAATCACTAAAAATGGCATGGTCTGCTATTACCTCAAATAAGATGCGTTCCTTTTTAACTATGTTGGGAATCATCATCGGCGTTATGTCTCTGGTGGTACTGGTATCGCTGGTCAACGGCGCCACAGGCGCTGTGACAAGCGAAATTGGCTCCCTCGGCAATGACATGATTAGCGTGACGATCAGAGACGATAAGGGTTCCCCGTTGCGGCTTGAAAATCTTGCCGAGATCGCATCCGATGGAGCAATTGCACAAGTTGCGCCATCCGGAACGATGGCTGCGACGGCCAAAAATGGATATTCCGACGCTTCCGTTTCCGTGAATGGCACCACAGCTTCATACTACGAAATTCAAGGGCTGGAGTTATCATACGGAAGATTTATCAAGACAACGGATGTTGATAACAGTTCCTATGTGGTCGTTCTCTCGTATAATGCGGCTGATGAACTTTTTGGCATGGATGACATCGTGGGTGAAAGCATTTCCATCAACGGGCGAAACTTTCAAGTGATTGGGGTGCTCGCCGAGGATACTTCGATGATGAGTGGCATGATGGATGGGCTGTCTGTTTATGTTCCTTTTACGGTTCAATCCAGGATGGCAGGACAGCCATACATCACCTCCCTCTCCGTCGCCGCCGCAAACGATACCGATACCGCTCAGACCGCCGTTGAGAATTACTTGCTAAAACGTTTTAAGCAGGATGAGGACGCTTTCACCATCTCGAACATGTCCAGCATATCCGACGCAATGGGAACAATCACCTCTACCCTATCTCTATTGCTGGGAGGTATTGCCGCAATTTCCCTGTTGGTGGGCGGTATTGGAATTATGAATATCATGCTGGTTTCAGTGACGGAACGCACGAAGGAAATCGGCATCCGCAAAGCGATTGGCGCTGGCAGAAAGAGCATCATGATGCAATTCTTAATTGAAGCGCTCATGGTCAGTCTGCTCGGCTGCATATTCGGTTTACTGCTCTCATGGGGAATCCTTTCCCTTGTCACTATGATAGCAGGGAGTATTAGTTTCAGCATGTCGTTAGGCGTGGTCGGAGTTGCTGTAGGCTTTTCCTCCTGCATCGGTTTAATCTTCGGTCTTTACCCAGCTAATAAAGCGGCAAGGAAGCACCCCATTGAGGCGCTTCGATATGAGGGATGATATTGATGGTTTAATCCTCAGCCCGGATTTTTAGAGTTGAGTATTAGCTTTATAACCGACACTTAAAAACTATCTAAAACAGCGGTCAAAAGCCAAGCTATGAAGCAAAATTTCCAAAGGAGGAAATTGGTTAATGCTAAAAATTTTCAAGTATCTCAAGCCAAAAGAATGGCTTATGGCAGGTGCCAGCCTGATTTTTATTATCGCACAGGTTTGGCTTGATCTCAAACTCCCCGATTTCATGTCAGAAGTAACGAGATTGACACAATCGCCGGACAGCGCAATGGGTGACATCTGGCTCAATGGCAGCTATATGCTTTTATGCGCGTTAGGAAGCCTCATGGCAGCGATTATTGTTGGGTATTTCGCGGCGAAAATCGCAGCGGTATTTTCGCAGAGATTACGAAGCCTTTTATTTAATAAGGTTGAGTCTTTTTCCATGGAAGAAATCAACCGTTTTTCAACATCGAGTTTGATTACACGTTCTACAAATGATATTACGCAAGTCCAAATGCTGGTTGTCATGGGGCTGCAATTAATCGTTAAAGCGCCGATCACAGCGGTATGGGCTATCACAAAAATCGCAGGCAAAGGCTTTGAATGGTCGATAGTCACGGGCGTTGCGGTAATGATTGTGCTAATGATGGTTACGTTTTTGATGATATTCGTCATGCCGAAATTCAAAAAAATGCAAACCCTTACCGACAATATCACCCGTGTCACAAGAGAAAATCTTACGGGTCTGCGTGTTGTCCGCGCTTACAATGCCGAAGGCTACCAAGAAAACAAATTTGAATCGGCAAACAAAGAACTTACAGATACACAGTTATTTACCAACCGCGCTATGGCCGTAATGATGCCTGTTATGACTGTGATCATGAGCGGGCTTTCACTTGCGATTTATTGGGTAGGAGCATATCTGATTGATGCAGCGGGCGCGATGGATAGATTGGATATATTTTCAAACATGGTCGTCTTTTCAAGCTATGCCATGCAAATCATCATGTCATTCATGATGCTTGTGATGATGTTTATTATGCTGCCCCGCGCCAGCGTTTCAGCAAAACGTATCAACGAAGTGCTTGATACCCAGCCCCATATTTTAGATGGCGATAAAACCGAAGGGAAACCTGATGTTACAGGAGAGGTCGAATTTAGGTCTGTCAGCTTCAAATATCCTGACGCGGCAGAACCCGTTCTTCAAGATATTAATTTTACAGTAAAGCAGGGTGAAACGGTTGCCTTTATCGGTTCTACCGGGAGCGGAAAATCAACGTTGATAAATCTTGTCCCCCGCTTCTTTGATATAACCGGAGGCGAAGTATTGATTGACGGCGTAAACGTAAAAGACTACAAACTGGAATCGCTCCTTAATAAAATCGGTTATGTGCCGCAAAAAGCGGTATTGTTCAAAGGGACGGTAAGCTCGAATGTTGGCTACGGTGACAACGGGATTGATGATTTTTCCGAGGACGAAGTGAAATGGGCTGTAAATATCGCGCAGGGTGCAGGCTTTGTAGAAAAAATGGATAACCAATATGAAGCGTCCATATCCCAAGGCGGTACGAATATATCCGGCGGTCAAAAACAACGCCTTGCCATCGCCCGTGCCGTTTGCCGCCGACCAGAAATATATATCTTTGACGATTCATTTTCGGCGCTTGATTATAAGACAGACCGCGTTTTGCGTAGTGTGTTAAAAAAGCAAACCGCAGGCGTTACCAGCTTAATTGTCGCACAGCGAATCGGTACGATTATGGACGCGGACAAGATTATTGTGCTTGATGAAGGCAAAATTGTCGGCCAAGGAACGCATAAAGAATTGCTCCGCGACTGCGCCGTATATAAAGAAATCGCTATGTCTCAATTAAGCGAGGAGGAATTGGTATCATGAATGAGCAGAAAGAAAGAACACGAAATAGCGGCCCAATGGGCGGCCCTCCCGGTATGGGTATGAGCGTCGAAAAGGCAAAAGACTTCAAAGGAACATGGGGCAAGCTGATACGCTACTGCAAAAGCTATATGCCCGTTATTGTGATTTCTCTTGTTATAGCGGCTTTGGGTACGTTGCTCCAAATTATCGGCCCGGACAGACTGAAAGACATGACGAACGAAATCATGAAGGGACTTCCCGCGATGGTAAACGGGCAGCCTGTACTTGGTGCAATTGATTTCAACGCCGTATTCAGTATCGGTATGTTGCTGGTTTTCTTTTATGCATCATCGGCAATTTTCAACTTTGTGCAGAGCTATATGATGGCGACTGTCACCGCTAAAATATCTAAAAATATGCGAACGGGCATTTCACAAAAAATCAATAAATTGCCCCTCAAATATTTTGATAAAACAAGCTATGGCGATGTAATCAGCCGTGTGACGAACGATGTGGACGCCATCGGGCAGACATTGAATCAAAGTCTTAATACTTTGGTAAGCGCCATTACGATGTTTGTCGGCTCTTTAATCATGATGTTTTACAATAGCTGGATATTGGCGCTTGTCGCTATCGGCTCTACCATTATCGGGTTTGCGCTGATGATGATAATTATGTCAAAATCCCAAAAGCATTTTAATACGCAGCAACAGGGGCTTGGCGATATTAACGGCCATATCGAGGAAATTTATTCGGGACACAATGTCGTTAAGGCATATAACGGCGGCAGAAAAGCGAAAAAGACTTTTGAGGGCATTAACGGTTCGCTTTATGAAAGCGGCTGGAAATCACAATTTTTATCCGGTCTGATGATGCCTATTATGGGTTTCATCGGAAACTTCGGCTATGTGGCGGTTTGCGTGGTTGGTGCGGCGCTTGCCATGAACGGCACGATCTCTTTCGGCGTTATTGTCGCGTTTATGTTATACATTCGCTTGTTCACCCAGCCGTTATCGCAGTTGGCTCAATCCATGCAGCAATTACAAAGAACAGCCGCCGCAAGTGAGCGCGTCTTTGAATTTTACGATGAAGAAGAATTGACAGACGAAAGTCAAAAACTTAAAAAGTTAGAGAACATCAAAGGCGAAGTAGAATTTAATGATGTTCACTTTGGCTATGAAAAGGATAAAACCATTATTAACGGATTTTCGGCAAAGATAAGAGCCGGACAGAAAATCGCTATCGTCGGGCCTACCGGCGCGGGCAAAACAACAATGGTAAATTTGCTTATG
>ENA-UOOE01001010-UOOE01001010.1-fermentation-metagenome-genome-assembly--contig:-NODE-1010-length-24853-cov-12.399145_pt1 | contig 24853 bp, 35 predicted proteins | sample MGYA00245776_ERZ724021 | MGnify/ENA primary metagenome ERZ724021 (study PRJEB28704, sample SAMN03018321) | fermentation metagenome | biome: anthropogenic terrestrial biome; feature: soil... | reverse complement strand
AGACTACAAGCTAATGCTTGTAGTCTTATTTTTATCTTAAAGGAGGAAGCAACACTATGGAAATCATCCAGTCCACGGCGTCAGGGGTATTGATAAACCTTGCTCTCGGCGTCATCACCCTTCTCGGCGCTTACGGTCTTTACTACATTCAGAAGGCAACGGCAAAGGCAAAAACGCAGATTGCACAAATCAAAGACGAGTCAAGCCGGAAGCTGCTCACAAACGCCCTTGAGGACGTGAGCGAACTCGCAGGCGTCACCGTTGGGTCGCTTGAACAGACAACCGCGTCAACGCTCCGCAAGGCCGTCAAGGAAGGCAAGGCAGACCGTGAGGAGCTGCTCGCCCTCGGCAAACAGGCATTTAACGACGTCAAGGCGGCAGTCTCCCCCGAAGCGCAAAAGGTCATCACGAAAAACCTCGGCAGCTTCGACACGTATCTCCAAAACCTGATTGAGGATGCCGTTCGCCGTGTGAAGCAGGAGGAACCCTACATCACCGTTGAAGGCACAGCCGACACCGATAAGCCCGCCACCGGACAAACATCCCAAAACGCCGACACCACCGCCGAGCCTGAAACCGAAACACCGAGCTCTGGCAATTAAGGGGGCCGCTTATGGAAGTAGGCACCGCGCAAATTGTCGCACTCATCGGCACGGTCGCCTCGGTACTCTGCACGGTTATCGTCGGGGCCCTGAGCTTCTTTATTAAAAAGACGCTTGCGGGCCTCGAGGAGACCGACAAGAAAAACGAGCAGGAGATCGAGAAGGTCAGAGACAATCTCAACGACCTCAAGGCAGACCTCCCCCTTATATACGTTACGAGGGAAGATTACATCCGCATTATGAACCGGGTCGAAAACAAGCTCGACCAACTGCTTTACAGCAGCGGAAACAGCACAGGCAAGGGAAAGGAGGAATAAGGCATGAGCATCATGGACGAAGCGCAGGAGCAGGAAGTCAACAAAAACAAAGCGGTCAGGGGCTATATCATCCGGGCCCTCGCAAAAGGCAACCACAACACGCTCCTCATTCGGCAAGTGGCGAACGCTCTCGTCGGCGACGGACTCATTTACTCCCCGGATATTTCAAAGTACCTTGAGTATTTGAAGGAAGGCGGCTACATTGCCTTTACGGGCAAACACGCAACCGCTTATCAAGCCTACCGCACGGACTCCGTCATCAAGCTCACGAAGAAAGGCGTCGACCTCGTGGAAGGCACGATCGACGACCCGGGCGTCGATGTCTAAAAAGGAGCGCCGCCGGACGCGCGTGAGTTCTACAATCGACAAGCTCCCGGATGATATTAAGGGGCAGCTCGACCAGAAGCTCGCAGACACGTCCAACACCTATGAGGAGCTCGCCCAGTGGCTCAAAGAAGAAGGCTACACAATCAGCAAGTCGGCAGTGGGACGGTATGCAATCCGCTCAAACCAGGCGGCGCAGCGCGTCGCCGAGACCCTCCAACGAACACGGGCGATTGCTCAGGCCGTCGAAGCAAATCCCGATCTCGACTATACAAAGGCCGCGTCAATGGTTCTCATGGACGGCCTCATGCAGCGGGTCAGCACAGCCGAGGACGACTTTAACGAGATGCCTCTCGACAAGGCCGGGCGGCTTATCGCTTCCCTTTCGCGGAACGCGACTTATGAAAAACGAGTCCGGCAGGAAATGAAGAAAAAGGCCGAGCTCGCTTTCAACGAGATGGAAACCGAACTCATGGCGGCAATCAAGCAGCACCCCGAACTTTCCGGAGAGCTCCGCGACGTTCTGGCGAGAGCGAGAGAGAAGGTACTCACCGATGGCGAAGATTAACCTCGAGGATTACATTGAAAAGCTCGACGAGCCGGAAGACCGAGAAGCCGTCGCAAACCGGGAATACCAAAAGGAATTATTTGAAAAGTACGTTTCCCGAGGTGAGAATTTTCCCGAGTTCCGGGCGGAGCTCCTCCGGGAATACCAGACCGGGGCACCAATGACCGGGCCGAAGGGCTTGCGCCGGAAGCTCGGAGCGATTGATCTCGAATACTTCGGGCGGGCATACCTTCCGCATTACTTCGTCCGGGAGAGCCCCCCGTTTCACGGAGAACTCGACAAGCAATGGCGCGAGGGCGTTATGAAGGGGCTCAACCCCATCACGGACGCAAAGGAAATCAGCCGGGCGGACGGATGCCGCCGAGCAACCGAGGCCCCGAGAGGTCACGCAAAATCCACGACCTTTACATTCAAGGACTCAATTCACGCGGCAGTCTACGCTTACAAGCACTACGAGATTATCCTCTCGGACAGTTCCGAGCAAGCGGAAGGCTTTCTCACCGACATCAAAACCGAGTTTGAGGAGAACGCCGCAATCCGCGAGGACTTCGGCGACCTCGTCGGAAAGGTGTGGAAAGCGTCGGTTATCCTCCTGAGCAACGGCACAAAGATCGAAGCCCTCGGCGCAGGAAAGAAAATCAGAGGGCGGCGTCACAAACAATGGAGGCCCGACCTCATTCTTTGCGACGACCTTGAAAATGACGAGAACGTCAACACCCCGGAGCAGCGCAAGAAGCTCCGCAACTGGTTTTATAAGGCCGTCAGCAAGGCGGGCGACACCTACACCGACATCGTCTATATCGGCACTCTGCTCCATTATGACGCGCTGCTCGCCAACGTCGCAAACAATCCAAGCTACAAAACAGTCAAATATCAGGGCGTTATCAGCTTTGCGACCAACACGGAGCTATGGGACGCCTGGGAAGCGATTTACACAGACCTCACAAACGACGCCCGGCAAGAAGACGCGAAAGAATTCTTCGAGGCTCACAAGGCCGAAATGCTCGAGGGAACGGCGGTCTTGTGGGAACAAAAGCTCAGTTACTATGACCTCATGGTCATCCGCATCTCCGAAGGAGAGGCGTCGTTTAACAGCGAAATCCAGAACGACCCGATCGACCCCGAGAGCTGCACCTTCCAAGAGGAATGGTTCGACTATTGGGATGACGACGGAAAGGAGCCCCCGGACTTCTCCGCCCCGAACTTTTTATTTATCGGGGCCAACGACCCGAGCCTCGGCAAGAACAAGAAGTCGGATACCTCGTTTATCGGCGCTCTGGCAAAGGACTTGAAGACGGGCTACATGTACGTCCTTATCGCGGACATTGCGAAGCGCAAGCCCGATCAGATTATCACGGACGCAATCGAGGACAGCCGCCGACTCAGGCGGGACTACAAACGGCCCTATTATCAGTTCGGAGTTGAAACCGTCCAGTTTCAATATTACTTTGCCGAGATCATGCGGCAAAAATCCTCCGAGGTCGGAGAGTATCTTCCGATCGTGGAGATTAACAGCGTCCAGAACAAGGACGCCCGGATTCAGAGCTTACAGCCGTTCGTTAAAAACGGATACCTCAAATTTTCAAAAAAGCACAAAACACTCTTAAAGCAGATGACCGAATACCCGATGGGAAAGAACGACGACGGCCCGGACGGTTTGGAAATGATGGTTAAGCTCGCGCTCAGTATCAAGGTAGGAACCAAGGTAGATTATAAATCCGTCGTTTCCCGCGCCCTTGACTTTGGACGCGGAGCCTATTAAGGAGGTGGGGCATTGGCTAAGAAAAAGAAACAGAAGCAGCAGCGGAGCCCCAGGACTCCGCCTCTCAAGAGGCCCAACACGACCGAAATCGCCGTCGCCCAGGTTACGGACAAATACAGCGAGTACCCGTCAAACGGCCTCACCCCCGTCCGGCTTGCCGAAATCTTCAAAGAGGCCGACGCGGGCGACGTCATGCGGCAGATGGAACTGTTTGAAGAAATGGAAGAAAAAGACCCTCATTTATTCTCACAGCTTCAAACCCGAAAGAACGCGGTCACGGGCCTTGACTATGAAATTATTCCGTTCGATTCCGACGACGAGCGCGACAAACAAATCGCCGAGTTCGTAGAGGAACAAATCAACAGCATTGAGAACTTTGAAGACATTCAGACCGACCTCCTTGACGCAATCGGCAAGGGCTTCGCGGTTTCCGAAATCATTTGGGGATACGACGAGGGACACGTCGTTATCAACGACATTCGCTCCCGGCATCAGAAACGGTTCTTTTGGGACACGATCGACGACTCTTTCAAAGTCCGGACGGCGGAGCACCCCGAAGGCATCACGCTTCCTGAGAACAAGTTCATACTTCACCGCTACAAGGCCCGCAGCGGGCACCCGTCAAGGGCGGGCGTCCTGAGAGTCGTCGCCTGGATGTACCTATTTAAAAACTACGACCTCAAGGACTGGGTTTCATTTGCCGAGGTTTTTGGCCTTCCTCTCCGTTTGGGGAAATATCAGCCGGGAGCGAGCGACGAAGACAAGACCGCGCTCATGCAAGCCCTTATCCAGATCGGCGCGGATGCGGCGGGCATTATCCCGGACGGCACGAGTATCGAGTTTATCACCACCGAAAAGACTTCAAGCACCGACCTTTATGAGCGGCTCGCGCGATACTGCGACGAACAAATCAGCAAGGCAATCCTCGGGCAAACCCTGACGTCTGACTCGGGCGGCGGGAGTTACGCGCAAAGCAAGACCCACAACGAAGTCCGTCACGACCTCACGGTCGCAGACTGCAAAGCTCTCGCTTCCACGTTCCGGCGCTACCTTATCCGTCCCCTGGTACTCTATAACTTCGGCGAAAACAAGCGCATCCCTTATTTGCGCTATGACTGCGAGGAAGCCGGAGACCTCAAGGAGACCGCCGACATTGCCGACACCCTAATCAATAAGGTCGGCCTCAAAATTCCAACATCATACTTTTATAAAAAGTTCAGCATACCGAAGCCCGAAAAAGGCGAAGAAGTCGCGGTTCCTCCCACGCCGGGCTCCGTCCCGCTCAAACAGGAGACCGGGACGGCCCGTCAAATTTCCCTCAAGGACGACGACCCGGGCCCGGGGACGCAGCAGCGCATCGACCGTCTGGCGGACGCAGCCGTCCATAAAAGCGCGGGCTCTTTTAAAAAAGCGTTCGACCCGGTTCTCAAATTAGTTGAGAAAGCCGGGAGCCTTGAGGAACTCCGCAACATGATGGAGGACGACAAAACCGTCGCCGAACTGTATAACGCGATGGACGTGTCCGACGTCGAGGAACTGCTTCAAAGGGTCATGACATACGCAGACCTTGAGGGGCGGGTGCATGGCAATGAGTGACATTGACAGTATCTTCAACCGAAAGGACATGACGTTTCAAGAGGCAGCGGATTATTTCGGGGAGCGCGTCCCGGTCACGGCGTCGCAGTTCTACAAAATCGCCGAGCAGTATCGAGGGCTTGCCTTTACGGTAAGCGGCTACACAAAGGCGCAAATCCTCAAGCGGTTCTATGACGAGATCAAAGACGCAGTCGAGAACGGGAACAGCCTCGGAGAGTTCCGGGCCAACATGAACGAGTTTCTCAAGTCGGAAGGCTACGAGGGCCTCTCCCCGATACAGGCCGACAATATCTTCCGCACCAACATCCAGACGGCCTATAACGCGGGACACTATGAGCAGCTCACACAGCCGGGCGTGCTTGAAGCCCGTCCTTACTGGCAGTATGACGCCGTCAACGATTCACACACCCGACCGAGCCATCTCGCGATGGACGGTCGAGTCTTCCCCGCAGACTCGCCGATATGGGACACATGGTTCCCACCGAATGGCTTCCGTTGCCGCTGCACCGTGAAGTCACTTTCAAAACGACAGGTTGAGCAGCGGGGGCTCGAGGTGGAGAAAGACGCTCCGAAAGCGGCGCAGCTCCAAGACGGGCGCTTCGTTCATATCATGCCCGACCCCCAGTTCTCCACCAACCCCGCGAAGACACGGTTTCAGCCGGACATGAAAGGCTATCCGGAGCCGCTTGTGAAGGCGTATAAACTCCGCGAAAAAGCAAACCCCGTCAAAGCCGCTGAGAAGCCGTAAAACCGACCGCACCGCTCGGCAGTGTAATTTAACGTATGAAGCGAGAACGAGCGAAGTAACGGCGTTAGCGGAGCTACTAACGGGCAATCAGGAACAGCCGAAGGAGGCAACAAAGAAATGAAAGGCTATTTCATTCTAAAAGGGGGCGATGTGGAGGTATCCGGGGCCCCGGAAATTATTTCCGTCCTGCCACTCGGTCACGTTGTCAGCTCCAAGGGAGAGTTCAACGTCGACAAAGAGAGCTTTGAGGACATGAAAGCACAGATCGCACAGCGAGGCGTCGACCTCGTGATTGACTATGAACATCAGACCCTCAAGGGAACACAGGCCCCCGCCGCAGGGTGGGTGAAAGAACTGATTCTAAGAGACGACGGCATTGCCGCCCGCGTAGAGTGGACGCCCCAGGCGGCAAAGTACCTTGAGAATAAAGAGTACAGATACCTTTCCCCGGTCATTACAGTCCGCAAATCAGACGGCAAAGCGACGGGCCTCCACTCCCTGGCATTAACAAACACCCCCGCAATCGAAAATATGACCCCGATCGTAAACTCATCCACATTTGAAGGAGGACAAGAAAACATGAACGAATTTCTCGCGAAGGTCGCGCAGCTCCTCGGGCTCGGGGAAGACGCGACGGAAGACCAAGTTCTCGCGGCGCTCGGCAAGACGCTTGACGACGCGAAAGCCCTCAAAGAATCCGCAGCAAAAGGCGAAAAGGCAGACGGCAAAGACGATGGCGGCACCGGAAGCGGCGAAGGGAACGACGACAAAGTTGTCGCGAATAAAGCCGTTTGCGAGCTTCTCGACCTCAAAACCGGAGCTTCTACCGACACCGTCGTCGCCAAAATCATGGAACTCAAAAACGGCAAGATCGACGGCGTCAATGTCCTTGAGGAGCTCAAGACCCTCAAAAAGCAAAGCGCCGAGCGCGACGCAAAGGATGCCGTTACGCTGGCACTCAAGTCCGGAAAAATCGCACCCGCACAAAAGGAATGGGCCGAGAGCTATGCGCTGTCCGACCCGAAGGGCTTCGCCTCGTTTGTCGAAAAGGCCCCCCAGGTCGTCCCGTTGGGCGAAATTCAGTTCGACGATGTGAAGGCTCTCAAGGACGACAAGCCCGATGAGGCAACTCTGCTTGTGTGCAAGCAGCTCGGCATTACCGAGGAAGACCTCAAGAAATACGGAAAGGAGAACTAAAAAATGGCAGCACTCACAGCCGAAAGAGACACAACTGAAATCATGGGCGGAGCGAGGTTTCTCGTCCTCCCCGTAAAGGGCGGCGCTACAATTTATCAGGGCTCAATCGTTGCCCTGGACGCTGACGGCTTCGCGGTTCCCGGACAGAAGGCCGAGGGGCTCACCGCAGCGGGACGGGCCGAGGAGTCCGTCACGAACGGCGGCGCGGACGGCGAAACCACCGTCAAAGTTTCCCGGGGCGTATTCATTTACGAAAATACCGCAGACGGCGCGAACAAAGTCACAGCCGCCCATGTACTCAAGCCTTGCTATATGGAAGACGATCAGACCATTACAGCCCTTGCGACCGGAGCTTCCGCAGCCGGGCGCGTCATCCGGGTCGATGATGAAGGCGTCGCCGTGGAAATCGGCCTCGCAGCCGTCAGCGCCTAAAACAACGAAGGAGGATAACTCAACATGATTATCAACTCGCAAACTCTGAGGGGAATCTTTGTCGGCTTCAATACGCTTTTTAACAAGGCATTTGAAGCACAGAAGCCTATCTATGAACAGATTGCAACCGTTACCCCGTCGACAACAGATTCCGAGACCTACGCATGGCTCGGCGATATTCCGGGTATGCGCGAATGGATTGGAGACCGCGAAATTCAGAACCTAAGCAGCTCGGACTACACCATCAAAAACAAAGACTTCGAGCTTACCGTAGGAGTTCCGCGCAACGCGGTTGAAGACGATAAGATCGGCCTCTATAATCCGTCCGTCCAGATGCTCGGACAGTCCGCCGCAATGCACCCCGACAAGCTCGTTTTTGCCTTGCTCGGCAAGGGCTTCACGGAAAAATGCTATGATGGGGAACCGTTCTTTTCTACCGAGCATAAAGTCGGAAAAAAGAAGGTGTCTAACAAAGGAACCGAAAAGCTCACGCTTGCGGCTTACATTGCGGCCCGCGCCGCGATGATGTCGCTCACCAACAGCAAGGGAGAACCGCTCGGCCTCGTTCCCGACGTCCTGGTTGTTCCTCCGGCCCTTGACGCGGCGGCGCGTGACATTCTCGTCGCCGACTACATTAACGGAACAAAGAACACCATGCAGGGCACCGCGAAGCCTCTCGTCGCTCCGCAGCTCGCTGGACATGACACCTCGTGGTTTTTGCTTTCCACCAACCGCCCGATTAAACCGCTTATTTATCAGCAACGTCAAAAGGCGAAATTTGTTTCTCTCACGTCTGAGACCGACCCGAATGTGTTCATGAAGAAACAATACGTTTACGGCGTAGACTCTCGCGGAAACACGGGCTTCGGCTTCTGGCAAATGGCTTTCGGTTCTGACGGCAGCGCCGACTAAAAGCACCGCAGCACTCAGCAAAGGGAGGAAACGGCATGAGCTACAGCACAAGGGCGGAAGTCCGGGAAATGCTCAAGGATGACGCCCTCAACGCGATTATCGGGGACGACTATATCGACGACCCGGAGGAGCGCGAGGCGAAGATCGGGCCCGTTATAGACAGCGCGATTGAAGACGCGGACGGAGAGATCGACGGCTATCTCGCAAAGAGGTACACCGTGCCGATCTCACCGGCTCCGAAAATCATCAACAAATGTTCAAAGGACATTGCGGTTTATAACTTATGGGCCCGTTGCGGCATTGACGAGAGCACAGACCAAAAAACCTACCTCAACCGCTACAACGCGGCAATTAAATTTCTCACGCTTGTCGCGGAGGGAAAGGTCTCAATCGGGGCGCGGGCCGACGACCCGAAGACAGCAGCAGCGACAGGATTTTCGGTAAAGTCAAGCCCCCGGCTTTTCAGCCGGGACTCGCTCAAGGGGATGTAAGACGTGGCGGACTATAGCATTCGACTGGAAGGAGATACCCGACGCCTTCTTAAAAAAGTCAGGAGCTTTGCGGAGCTCGACAAGAAGCGCATAAACGCAACACTCGGAGAGGCAACACGGGAATCAACACTTGAACGGTTTAAGCACGGAAAAGACCCAAGCGGAAAAAGTTGGAAGACTTCAATCCGCGCAGCTTCGGACGGCGGCAAGACACTAATCGACACCGCACAGCTCCGCAATTCCATCCACACACAGTCGGACGCCTCCGGGTTTGCGGTCGGCACTAACGTCAAGTATGCGGCGACGCATCAATTCGGCGAGCCGGGCCGCACAATCCGGGCAAAAAAGGCAAAAGCCCTCCGCTTCCAGGTGCGGCCCGGAAAATGGGTCAGCAAGAAAAAAGTCAAGGTCGTTATCCCCGCCCGCCCGTACCTCGGCTTCTCGGACGACGACATGCACGAAATCAAGGAAACCGTCGAGGACTTCATGAATGGAGATGACTAAAAATGTATGCTGAGAGCAAGCAATATCTTATCAATAAGCTCCGCGAGGCGGGGCTTAAATCCAAACCGTACACAACCGAAAAGGCCCTTAAAAAGAGCATGGAAAGCCATCTCGGCGCGGTCTTATTCGAGTCCGAGACCTTCTCCCGAAACGGCTCCAAAAAACATTATAAAGACCAAGAGGGAGCGCGGAAAAAGAGGAGGAAGGTCTTCGACCGGACAACCGCCTTCACGGTTATCCTCGGCGATTACAACGACGGAGCGGTCGAGATTATGCTTGAAAATTTTCTCGCAAGTCTCGACACGGGCATTTACGTCAAGGGAAATTTTGTGCCGATCGAAGTCGAGAGCGCGGATTGGGTCGACGAAGACGATTCAATCCTCAAGGCGAAAGTCGCCGTCCAAGTCAAGATTAATTTCTTAGGCGGCATTTATAAAGACACGGGCTTCGCACGGGTCAAAGAGCTCGAGGTTGAGTCCGTTGAAAGGAAGGAGTCTACAGATGGCAACTAAGAATCAGGCACCGGAAGCAGCCCCGGAGCTCCTCGAGATCAGCGAGCTCCGGACACGGCAAAAAATCAGCCGGGCCATATTTGCGGGGGTTTGCTCCGCAAACGGATGGAAGCCCGGGAAGCGGGTCTCCGAGGAGGAATTTCAAACGGCAGTCAAGCAATTTACCGAGGCACCGATGGACGGTAAGCCCCGCAAGAAAAAGGAGGCGGACTAAATGCTCAAAGACGTTACAACAAAGGTTTCGGACGGCCTCCTCGGATTTTCCACGTCAAAAGGCGACGGCCTGAGCGTAAAGATTGGAGTCTCACCGATCGTGTCCGATACCCCGATACCCATAACGGGAGAAATGACGGCGGCAAAAATCAAAGAGCGCCTCGGCCTTTCCCCTCTCGCAGACGCAGCAATGGATTCCGTCGAATGGGGCGCAAACCGGATATACTGCATTCCGGTCTCGGCTACTACGGCGGGCGAAATCGGGGCGATTGCCAAAACGGGAAACGGCGGCGGCAGCATGACAATAGAGGGCAGCCCGACGAACGCCTTCGACATTCTCGTTAAGATTACCTCACAAGGAACCCTTAACACGGCCTCTTTTACCGTTTCAATCGACGGAGGGTATAGCTACACCGATGAGCTCACAATACCCGTATCGGGCGAATATGGGCTTGAGGGAACGGGGCTCACTCTTAAATTTGCCGAAGCAGCAAACAGCGAGCAAGCCTCGAACTCATTTCTTGCGGGAGACACTTACAAAGCAAAGACCACCGCGCCGACCATGACAAACAGCGACGTCATCTCGGCAATCGACAAACTCAAAAATTTTACGGGTGAATATGAGTTCGTTCACATCGTCGGGGAAAGCACCCTCGCGCTCTGGCAAGCCGTGAGCGCGGCTCAGGCCGAGCTACAGGCCGACTATAAAAAGCCGATGTTTTTCATCATGGAAGCATACACCCCAAACGAAAACGAGGACATAGAAGACTATGCGCTTCGGCTCGAGTCCGACCGCAAACAAATCAAGAATTACAATATTCAAGTTGTCCCCGCCCGTGGGCTCTTGATAAAAATGGACGGAACCACCCAGGACACAAATCTCGCGGGCCTCGTATGCGGGCTTTACGCTAAAGCTTCGGTACAGGTCAGCATCGGAAAGACGCGGGAGGAAGCGGGCTTCGGTATTCCGAAGACGCAGCTCCTCGAGCTTCGCCCGAAGGGTATCGAAAAAATTACGGAGATCCTCGACCTTGCGGACTATCTCACGTTTCGCGATTACGACGGCCTGGACGACTATTATGTGTATCATGCAAAAATGATGTGCCCGGACGGGAGTGATTACCGCTATGCCGAAGACGTCCGCGTAGTGAACAAAATCATCCGGGAGACTCGCAAAAAAGGAATCCCAATTTTGCAGGACGACATTGACCTCGAGGACGTCCAGGGCGAGCTCGAAACCCGGGCAAAGTTCATGTTTCCGCCTTTGCAGGATATGATTGACGCTAAGGAAATCAGCTCGGCGGAGATCACCGTCCCGGATGGACAGGAAAACACTGTCATTAAAGACGAAGTCATGCGCGTAAAAATCCGCTATGTTTCCCGTGGCTACATCCGCGAAATTGAAGTTGACCTCGGCAGGGCAAAACCGAGCAACTGAGAAAGGAGGCATAAACCATGTTAAAAGTAAACGGAAAAGCCTATGATTGGGGCGACGTGGATATTAAAATTCCGGGCCTTGTAGTAGTCGTTAAGGAAATCAGCTACGACGACGAGCAGGACATGGAAGAAGTCTACGGGAAAGGCAACAAGCCCCGGGGATATGGCACCGGGAACTATAAGGCGTCCGGCAAGCTTACCATGCTCCGCGATGATTATAACGATTTTCTCGCGTGGTGCAAGTCAAAGGGCGTCCCGTTCTACAAGCTCGACATTCCTTCAATCGTGGTTTCCTATGCAAGCGAGGGCGACCGCACGCGCATCGACGAGCTCCGCAAAGTCAAGATTACAAAGCGCAGCAACAAAGCGTCTCAAGGCGACAAGAGCCTTACGATCGACCTCGATCTTATGATTGTCGGCGGCATTGTGCAGGACGGCGTCGAGCCTATTTAACCGTTATCTCAAAATACTTGAGAAACAGGCAAACACCGAGAACTCGAAAAACAATTCTTAGAACCACTACAAATAGAACCTTCCGGGTTCACGTTTTAAAATAAGACTACAAGCTAATGCTTGTAGTCTTATTTTTATCTCAAGAAGGAGGATTCAACTCATGGAAGACACAAAGAAAGCTGAGACACAGGCCCAAAGTACAAACACCGAAGCAAAGGCCGACACAGCGTCCACCCTCAAGGCAAAATACGGCGATGTTTACCGCGTTGGCATGACTGTCCCAATCGACGACGAACAGGAAAAAGACTATTCTTATTACTTCAAGCGTCCGTCCGTACCAAGCTATGACCGCTACCTCAAGACAGCCGCGCAAATCGGAATTACAAAAGCAAGCAAGACCTTCATGCTTGATGCGGTCGTCAGCGAAGACAAGGAACGCCTTTCCCACGACATGGAGGAAAACCCCGGGATCGCCATTACAATCGGAAACAAGCTTACCGAGATTCTCGGACTTACCAATACGGCAAATTTGACGAAGCTCTAAGAGCCAAGGTCGCGGAGATCAGAGAAAACGCAGTTGAAAGCGGACTCCTGGAAATTTACCGTTTCCTCCCTCCGTCCCTCTTAGAGAATTTTGACCCGGAACAAATTAGCGACATGGACACGTTCCTCGACTATGTGGCAAAGGCCCGGTACGTTCAGGAACTCGAGGAAAGTATTATCACCCGTGCCCTTGCAAATGCGTTTGAGGAATAAAAAAGAGCCGATCATTTGAAGATCGGCTCGTGCCCGGAAAGTTTTGCTTTGTAGAGTCTTGTTGCATTCCGCACTGTTCGGAAAAATTTTTCGTTTTTTAGCTCGGGATGTTTCCCTTTTGTATTTTGGCTTCCTACCCACAATGCGTAAGGAATAACATAAATGCCAAGCGGAACAAAAACGATGACGGAAATAATTGCTCCGGCACATAATCCAAACAAGAGAACATGCAATACAGTCAGTATAAAAACCAATATCTCCGCCTCCTTCTTTTTAGAATATCACAATGGGAGGTGAAAGGCAAGCATGAGCTTAGAGTCCGTATTTAAACTATCCCTCATTATGAACATGGTCGACCACCTCACAGGCCCGATGGCAAGCGTCTCGTCCAACGTTGGCGGCTCTGTTTCAAAGTTACAGGGCATGAACCAAACCCTCGGAAGCATGACTAAAACGGGCGCTGCAATGGCGGGAATCGGAGCGCAAATCACAGACGCGGCGCTCTCACCAGTAAAAGCAACCTTTGCAACGCGCGAAGCTCTCGGCGAACTTTCCTCCCTGGGTGTTAAAGACCTCGGGGCGATTGAAGGCGCGGCAAAGAGCTTTAGCGATCAATGGGCCGGAACGACTAAGTCCGACTTTATCAGCGCCGCCTATGACATTAAAAGCGGCATCGCCTCACTTTCTGACGAGGGCGTCGCACAAATGACCGAGCTCTCAGGTCTGACAGCGAAGGCGACAAAATCAACAATCGGAGAAATGACGTCCCTTTTTTCGACGGGCTACGGCATTTACAAAGATTATTACAGCGACATGAGCGATCTACAGTTCGGCGAGATGTTCTCGGCGGGTATCTCTCAATCGGTCAAACAATTCAAGACGACAGGTTCGGGCATGGCCCAGGCCATCGAAAACCTCGGAGCTTCGGCAACAAATTCCAATGTTCCACTGGAAGAACAGCTCTCCATTCTCGGAATGCTGCAAAGCACCATGAGCGGCTCCGAGGCGGGCACCAAGTATAAGGCTTTTCTGAGGTCGGCAGCTAAGGGCGGCGAGGAACTCGGACTCAAGTTCACAGACGCAAATAACCAACTTCTCAGTATGCCCGAGATACTCGACAAGCTCCGTGGCAAATTTGGAACTACTATGGATGCCGCCGAAAAAATGCAGCTTCAAAAGGCGTTCGGCGATACTGACGCAGTCTCCCTCATTGACCTCATGTATAACAAAACCGGCGACCTTCAAAAGAACATTGTCGGCATGTATGGCGCACTGGGGCAAGGTACAAAGGTCACAAAAGAGATGGCATCGGCAATGAATAAGACCGAACCGGAACGCTTTGAGGTATTAAAGCAACGCATTCACAATGTAGCGGAGACTATAGGAAACGGCTTACTTCCCACTATCAACCAATTTCTCAGTAAAGGCGACCATCCGCTGACAAAAGTCAGCGGATGGATAAGTAAGAACCAAGACCTCGTCCGGGTTATTATGCTCGTTGTCCTTGCAATCGGTGGGTTTTTGACCGTTGGGGGAACAACGATTGCCGTAGTTGGAGGCGTGGGGCTGGTCTTCACCAAGACGGCGGGGATGATAAAAGGGTTTGTCGGAGTTATCAAGGGCATACCGTCTGCACTTGAAACAATACAAATCATGGGCCTTTATGCGGGAGACGGTGTCAAAAAGGGGTTTTCCGTCATCAAGGCGGCAGGAAGCGGGGCAATATCTGGCATAAAAAATGTTGCTCTCAGCATTGCAAGCATGGCAAAAACCGCAGCAATCAGCGGCGCCACGGCCCTTAAAAATATGGCTCTCGGCCTTGTAAGTATGGCACGGCAAGCAATCACTACGGCAGTAACAGCAATGCCGGGACTTATTGCGTCGGTTTGGTCGTTTACCTCCGCACTTCTCGCAAACCCGATTACGTGGATTGTCGTAGGAATCGCGGCCCTTATTGCGGCAATCATTCTGCTCCGACAGAACTGGGGAACCGTAACGGCATTCCTTAATACCGCATGGAACGCAACTTGCAGTGCCGTCTCAGCAGGGATACAGTGGTTGTCAAATGGGTTTCAATCGTTCCTTACTTTCTTCCGCAACATAGGCACGGGCATAAAAGGCGGGCTCGATAATATCCGTCAGTTTTTCCAGGGCATCATCGACTGGATAAATGGGAAAATTGCATGGTTCGGGGAAGCTGGCAAGCGGCTAATCAGCACATTTGTTAATGGCATTAAATCGGTTGCTACGGCACCAATTAACGCAGTCAAAGGAATATTCGGTAAGATTGGAAACTTGTTTCCACACTCAGACGCCAAAGAGGGGCCACTTTCCACTCTGACACAATCCGGTCGAAAGACCATGACAACATATGCACATGGCGTCAAATTGGCAGAGGATGCACCCGCCGAAGCGATTGGAAAGGGACTCGGCAAATCAAAAGCGGCACTCACTCGCGAGCCAACCAAGAAAATTAAACTCAGCGGCAGCAAAAAGGAAGAAGACGAGGACGAGGACAAGAGCAGCAGCTCGAACGGCGCAAAGAACGTTATCATCAAAAAGCTGCTCATGCAGGTCGATCTAAAACAGATTAAGGACTTGCAGAAACTTCTCAAACTCCTCGGCGAGGTTGAGGATTACACCAACGGCAACGGCGACGAGGAAGACGACGACTCAGACGGAGACCTCACCGCCGCGCCGGAACCGGCATAAAGGAGGGAGGACGATCATGATATACGTCGAAGATCAGACAATCAAGCTCAACGGGGTCGTTCTCCCCGGCCTCGTTAAAAGTATCGAGGTCAAGGAGTCGGCGTCAATCGACGAGCAGAGCGTCGAAGGCAGCGCGTCCAAACCAAAACAGGCAACAGGCTATGAAGACGCCAAAGTCAATATTGAACTCATCATTGACGATACCCCAACACAAAACAAGTATCAGCGGCTCGCCACCGTCCGGGCTCTTTTCCGAAAGCCCGGTCAAAGCGTCCCGCAGCCTATACCGATCGTCAGTGAGGACACGGCAATTCACGGCGTCGATAAGGTTTTGTTTAAGGGAATCTCCCACAAGGCGGAAAGCAAAAGCGGGCAGCTCCCCGTTACCCTTGAATTTTGGGAATACGTTCCGCAGACGATTAAGACCACTAAAAAAAGCAGCAGCTCTAAAAAAAGCAGCAGTTCAAAGAAGAAAAAAAATACAAGCAGCGGCAAATCGGGCGGAACAATCACCTCAAGCTATAGCAGCTACCTTTCAAAGAACCGGGGCAAGTCACCCGCCGTGGATGACGCGAGCTCCTCGACTGCCTATAACCGCGTTTCACAAATGCCTTACTAAAGGAGGTCAGCAACATAGAAACGACGGAATTGTTTTACCCGCAGATTATAGCAAGAGCGGGCTCTTATTCATTCGACCAGGGCGTCCAGGCCGAGATTCATTCCTCTCAGGATTCATATTTTGATTGGGCAAAAATCCGCTTTACCGAAGAATATCAGCAAAAAATCGCGCTTACCCGAAAGGACACGGCCTCGATTGAACTCGGCTACAACGGCGTGTATGACGAAGCCTTCACGGGCTATGTGTCCCGCCCTTACAATTCGGGAGACAACGCCGACGAAATTACCCTCAAGGATGACATGCTGCTCCTCGAGGAGACCAAGATTAACAACACGTTTCTTGATACGACGCCGCAGGAAATGATTTCCTATTTTCTGGCACAAGCGGGCATCTCTAAAATGGTTCTTTCCTCTCGGAATTACCCGGAAAAAAAAAGAGTACCAATTCGGGAAATGTCGGCAGTTCAAGCAATCAACGCCGTACATGCGGCATGGAACATTAAGCAACGGTTTTTCTTCTCGGGAGGCGTGTTCTATTGGGGAAAGAAACCACAGCAAAAAAAGGTCTATACCTTCGAGTATGGGGTGAACATTCTAAACCTCGATAGAGTCGGGGGCGAGTGGGAACTCGAAACTATCTCCGCCCCGTTTGTAAAACACTCACACGAGATTGTTGTCAACCATCCGAAAGTAAGCGGAACTTTTGAAGTTAAAAAGGTTGTCTTCACCACCAACGACGACGGCTTCATCCGTACCTATATCACATTCTAAAAAGGAGGGAAAACCATGGGGAGCCTTGAACAGTTTACAAAGAATGTCATTGAAAAAGTCTTCTCGGAAAGCTATCCGCACCTCAAGCTCCCTGCCATTATTTATGCGACCGTCGCAGAAGCAAAGCAACTCACCGACACTTATCAAGTCGGCGATCTTGAGATAACGGACGAGGAAGGAGAACACACCTTCAAGGCTCATTGCTCGGCCTATTGGTATGAATACACGCTCAAAGTCCTCGACCGCTTCGGAAATATCGACAGCACTTTTCCGGAATATCCGGGAGTACGGTCAAAGCAACAAATCATGAAAGGGGCAACCGTCGCCGTTGGCCTTGCTTTTGGAGACGAGCCGATTATTCTCGGGGAGGCGGTTCTATGACAATGATGGGGCTTAACGACACCGACATCCGCCTCACCGACACATGGCAGCTTACCCGGGCGGCGGACGGAGACGCTCCCTTATGTTCCGGTCTTGATTGCGTCTATCAAAATATCGCGCTTGAGGCGGTCACACAAAAGGGCGATCTATTCTATGACGACGACTTCGGATGGAGTCTATACGACTTCATTCAAAGCGAGGACGACGACCTCGTTCGGCTTGAAATTGAGCAGCGAGCGAGGCTCGGACTGGAAAAAAGAGAAATTGTCCTCCCGGAAACTATCAAGATCAGCGTCAGTTATGACGACGGAGCCTTCCGGCTATATTGCTCCTGGCAGTTTGAGGGCAATAGTAACACACAGGAACTTAACATCGTTATTGACGCGGTCAGCGTGGAGGTGGTAAACGATGATTGACAAGGCAATACTCGACGAGATTCTCCCCGTCCCCGACCTTGACGAACTGAAGGAGGAGAAAATCGCGGAGCTGGAAGAAGAAGGCTTCGTTATTACGGGCTTTCATTCGGGCGGCATCTTCTACACGCTTCTTATGATTGTTCTCCGCATCAAAATTGAGTTTACCGAGTTGCTTAGAAGCGTATTAAACAGTATGTTTATATCTCACGCTACGAAAACGTGGCTTGACGTGAAGGCGGCGGACTATGCACAGAAACGCAAGAAAGCTCAGAAGACCCAGGGACTCGTTACCTTATCCCGAGAAACTCCGGGCGAGGCGGTCAAGATAGCAAAGGGGCAAGTGTTCAAGACCGTTAAAGACGTCAACGGCGAGGAGCTCCGCTTCTTTACCGTTGAGGCATCCGTCCTACAAAAAGGAGCCCTCTCGGTCGACGTTCCAATCGAAGCAGAAGCCGAAGGCTCACAGTATAACGTTCCAACCGGACAGATTACCCGAAGCCTTACCTACATTGCCGGGATAGACACAATCGACAACGGCAAAAACTGGATAACACGAGAGGGCAGCGACAAGGAAGACGACGACAGCTTTCGAGCTCGATGCCTTCGAGCATGGTCGGAGCGGGCGCAGCGAGCAACGGAAGACAGCTTTATCAATGCGGCGGAGAGCGTCACGGGAGTATTATTCGCACAAGCGGATTGCCAACACCCGCGCGGGCAGGGCACCGTCGATGTCATTGTAACGGGTACGGCGGGAGAAGCTACGGAGGGACTGCTTTCGGAAGTACGGACGGCGGTCGGCTCCATTGCCGGGCCATACGATAACATACTTGTAAAAAGCTCCGTTACCGTGGAGCAGGACATCGATGCCACAGTCACAATAGACGACGCGGGCCTTACAGACGACGAGGCCAAAGATAAAGTAACAGCAATTCTCACCGAGCTCCTTGCCGTTCGGAAGGGCCGCAAGCTCTATGAACTTACGCTCTCGGACATCAACCACACTATCAGAACTGGCCTTCCGGCTTCGTCAAATGTCCAGATTACAACGCCCGCCGCAGACGTAGCACTCAGCAAAGACAAGGTTATCACTCTCGGGGCCGTCAGCGTGACAGTACAGAGGGAGTGAGCGGATGAAACGGTTTGACACTTTCGGCGAGTATATGTTTGACCTTCTGCTCGGCCCTCTAAAACGTGGAAAGCAGTCGGTCAATCAGTTCCGAATTTTCTTTCGGGTTATCGGAAGGCTTTTCGACAGCATGAAACAAGATGTTTTCCGAGTGCGTGACGAGTCTAACGTCGCAAGCGCAAGCCCGGCTATGCTCCCCGTCCATGGGCAAGACTGCGACATGCCGAGGCTTGAGGGCGAAGACGCCGAAGCCTATAGAACACGGCTCTCAATGAAAGGACTTATTTCCGAGTGGGGCGGAACAAAGAAAGGCATCCTATATGCGCTCACCGCCCTCGGATACGACCAGAGCTATATTGAGCCGTTTGCTCTGCAAGACCCGGAACGATGGGCCGAGTTTATTGTCTTTCTCAAAGGCTCCAAGCAGAGCGGCGTCAATAATCTCGCGGTCATTGACTCTGAGGTTATGAAGGTCAAGGAAGGAAGCAGCCTTCCATCATACGGTCTGGACGCTGGAAACACAATTAACATTGCTTCAAAATTCGAGGCGGGAATGTCCGCATATCCGCGTTGCGGAGAAATTGCTTGCGGCGTCTTTCCCAACACTGCAAACACCGGATACCTCCTCGGCTCGGCACTTAAAGCAAACTCATCAAGCGGGCCGGGAGACGTCAGCTTCCCGGAAGTCGGCACGGTCGCGGCTTCAAATAAATTTTATCAGGCTTACGCTTTTGCCTCATATGCGGAACTGGATACCAACGCTAAACTCGGTTCCAGTGTGGACGGCGGAGTTAATCATTATCTCATTTGTTCTGAGAAAACCTACTTAGAAAGCGAGGGCAGCTAATGGCTAAGACATTATCAGATAAAGGCATCCAAAAGATCGGGCAGCGTTTTGTCGACTCTATCGACCATGCGGCCTACACCCTCAACGGACAGCCACAGACCATCGCACCGTTCCGCAGAATCGCGGACGGCAGCGCCGCAAAGGTTTATATTTACTTTGACGACACCGTCGTCGGGCAAGTAAAAGACGTGAAGCTTATCGACAGTGACGGCGACGTCGTGGCGAGCACAGACCGCGCCTTCACCAAAACAACGGGCAAGGGGCTATATGTAGCCTTTAAATACAACATTACAGAAACGGAGGTTGAAAGCGTTGAAAGCCTATGAAAAAGTCGGATGGCTCGACCATGTCGTCGACAACGACACGGGAGAGGTTATCCAGAAAGGAACGCCACTCAGTCAGACAAACCTCGGGAAAATGGACAATGGGATTTTTGAGGTAACGCAGACCACCATTGACCAAGAGGCCCAGATTGCCGACGCGCAAAAAGAAATCAAAGTCTTGAAAGACGCTACGCTGAACAACATGGTTAATAATGTGTTTCTCAAGAACTTTGATACCGTGGACAGTGTTGCAATCACGAGCGGCATTTATGACCCCGTGGCCCGCAAAATCTATGTATAGAGTAGCTTGCACATGCAAAGAAGCAAGCTGCATTATTGGACACTTGTTCGGAGAGCTTGAGCCCCTATGTGAGCATTGCGCCGATATGCCGGATGATAAGGTTACACTCATGACAGAAAACGGGCTTTTCCTTTTGGGAAAGGAACTCACTATTGAAGGTACAAGCGCCTTTTCCGGCAAGCGCGAACGAGTCAAACTCACCGAGTACGGGTTCGAGTTTGAAGGCAACATCGAGGAGGTTACTCAAATCCGGAAAGCGAGGTGCCTCTATTATGGAACCGTCCATACTTCAAAAGAAGGCTGAAATATTTCTCGCCGAGATTTACCCCTTGCTAAAAAACTTCCCCGTATCTGAGAAGTTTTGCTTATGCCAAGAAATAAAACAGGCGACTTACAGGGCTATCCGAAACACAATGATGTATTCTTCCATGAAGGCACCGAGCCGGATTAATTATTTGAGAGCGGTCGACGCCGATCTCAAGCTACTCCTTATCTTGTTTGGAATAGCACGAGACCAAAAATACATTACAAAGAAGAAAGCTCTCGAGTTACAGGAAAACATTTCAGAACTCGGACGTATTTGCGGCGGGCTTATGAAGGCATTCTACAGCCCGCCGAAAAAGTAACCTACTTATAGGGTTATCTCTGTTTGGCGTCGAACCGGGCGAACCGTGGGTACAATTCGGCCCGCAACTGGAATTACAACACGTCCTCGAATCGGAACGTGAACGTCGGGTTCCGCCCCGCCTTGTAGGTCATTTCGTCATTCACGGCTACGGCTTTGAGTGCGAGTCCTTGTTATACTTCAAGGGAGAGGTAATCCTCCACCATGCTAAAACGGGTGCAAACACATGAACAAGTCAGCAATGCCAAGCCGTTTCGCATTGAAAGGATGCCATTATGACGCTTTTTCCTAACAAGCCCGTACCGCCGATCGCTCCTCCGTCCAAGTATGAGGATGTCGTCGGCTACGATAGAATAGAAGCAGGATATAAAAAGGCCCTTCGCGGAAAGCGAAAATTCAAAAAAGAAGCCGTTCTCTATGACATGTGCCGAGAGCGCAACAATGTCTATCTCTGGCGTGAGCTCAGGCCAAACAAGCGGACACGGGAGATTAATTACAGACCGCACCCATATCACAGCACCATAATCCGGGAGCCAAAAGAAAGGCTTTTACACATTCCAAAGCTCAGGGACAAAATCGTGCAGCTTGTCATTCATCAAGAGTTGCAGAATCTTTTCCGCCCGGTATTCGTTGATCGATCATTCGCTTGTCAATATGGCAAAGGCACCATCCGGGCCGCGTTTAGCGTATATCATGACATGCGCGTCGCTCAGTGGAAATGGGGCGAAAAAGCGTTCGTCGTCAAAATAGACGTGAAGAAGTTCTTCTATAATATTGACCGAGCGATTCTCAAGCAACTCCTTCGCAAACGCATAAACAAGCTCAAGAAAAAGCACCCGGAGCTCCGGAAAGACTTCGACCAGTTTCTCGCGTTACTCGACATCGTCATTGATTCAAGCCCCGAGGGAGAGCGCGGAATACCGCTCGGGAATGTGAGTTCGCAGGACTTCGCAAATATTTATCTTAATGAAGTCGATCAGTTCTGCATCCGCTATCTCGGAATTAAATACTACACCCGGTATATGGATGACATTGTCTTTATCGCACCAACTCGTGAAAAGGCGCGAGAGTGGCTTTTGAAGGTTGTCAATTTCCTTAATGAGCGCCTTCATCTCAACACCAATGAAAAGACTAAGATTTACCCTTTGAGGCAGGGCGTCAATGCTTATGGCTTCAAAATTAGAACAACGCATCTTGAGCTCCGCACCGAATCAAAGCAGCGGGCAAAGAAACGTATTAAGAAGATGGACGAAAAGCTAAAGGCCGGGGAGCTCTCAAAGGAAGAAGCTATCCAGACTGTCCAGTCATGGCTCGGTTTCGCTCGATGGGCAAGCGCCTTTAACCTATGCCGGAAGATTTTCGCCCCGTACCCTTATATCAAAGTGGAAGGAGAAATGCAATTTGGCTCAGTATCTCGGAGTCGTCAAGCTCGGCGGCTTTTACAACAACGGTACAATCCTACCCCGGCCTACTAAACCATGGAGGCCGGATACGGAGCCGGTTAGCGGCATCGGTGCCGGAAACATCCCTCAGATGTCCGGCTCCATGTCAAACTACAGCATCGGAAACACACCTTCGTCGGATGCTAATAAACTTCAATGGGTCAAGATTGTCGACGGCGACAAGACGCTCCTTGTATGCGACCGCAACATCCTCGTTTCGGTCTCCTGGGACGACCTCAACACCCTCGGCTATGTAACGGGTAAGACAATCACCATTGACGGCGCAAAATACAAATGCCGCCTCCTGACAGGCGGCACGGGGCCCAGAAGCTCCGGAGACTGGTACTCGGGAGGAACGCCGACCAACAACGAATGGGATAGGTTCGTTACTCGAGAGGAAGTTATTACGGGTCTCCCGGCCCCGATCAGCTCCGACCTTGACAGCTCGCTTACTTCGTCAGATAAGAGCAGCACTCATAATCAGTTTTGGAATTGGTTCGGCTGCTATTCGTGGTGTCAAGAGACATACTCCGCAAATACGTCGGGCCGGGCGACCCGTGGGTGCTATTCGGCCCGCTACTGGGGTTACGACACGTCCTCGTATCGGAACGTGCGCGTCGGGTTCCGCCCCGTCCTTGAAATACTGAATACTGCTCCACTGATTTCTGACGAAGACCGCAACTTAGGGGATAAGACTTCCGACTTCGTGATTCAATATTCCGTTAATGACACCGATTCCGGCGACATCTTGACGGCGACCGAATCGCTCGATGGTCAAACAACAAAGTCATTTAATCCGACGCGAAACACGATTTACAGTATTTCCGTTCCGGCTTCCTCTTTGTCACTCGGAACGCATACGGTCAGCGTAACGGTTGATGACGGGCAAGGCGGAACAGCAGCAAGAACATGGACGTTTACCCGCGTCAACAGCACTCCGACAATCAGCGGGACGGATTCCAACCTCGGAGACAAAAACCTCGGTTTCACCTATGACTATACAGTAAACGACGCGGATAACGATACACTCACGGTCTCAGAAAAGCTCAATGATGAAGTGCTTCGCACCATCAACAACGCGCCCAAAAACGAGACACTTTCTTTAACGATTACGGCGGAAAAGCTCTACAGCCTTAGCCTTAATTCGGTTAATACACTTACAATTACGGTTTCAGACGGTAAGGGCGGCACGGCGTACAGACAGCTTACTTTTAAGCGTACAAACTCCGCGCCAACTATTTCCGGGCAGGATGTCGATCTCGGCAAACAGACGGGCAGCTTTGCGGAAAACTACACGGTCAGCGACGTTGAGGGCGACAACGTGGTTGTTACGGAATACGTCGACGACAAAGAAATCAGAAGCTATCAGGCAACGCTCGGGCAGGAATCCACTATTGAATTGTCTCGAAACAACTGGCTTGTTCTGGCAAATGGAAGCCATCAGCTCCGTGTCGAAGCCGTTGACGGAAACTTTGCGACTTCCGTGAGGGTCTGGAACTTTGAGAAAAGTGAGTCTGTCATCGCCTTCCAGTTTTCAGCTCCGGAAGAAACAGACGCCCAGGCGACCAAAATCCTTATTACTCCGACATGGTCGATTGAAGGGGCTACCGCAAAAATTGAGGCTTGTAACAACGCTTTCGACGCCGCCCCGACCTGGGAAGACATTACGGCAATGGTAGCCATTAACCGGGTTTTCAATTTTACCAACGGAACAAAAACGGCGGATAAGTGGGGCGTAAACGTCCGCTTCACTATCACAAAAAATGACGGATACGAGGGCGAGGTTTCTATATCCGGGTTTGGAGGCGCTTACGAATGAGCAACGTCAAATACCTTACTCCTAAGAAAGGCGTTTCAGAGATTGCCCGGGAACGGGCAGACCAGACAGAGGCACAGAACATTGACCTTTATGAGGCAGTCGCCGGACTCTATGAGACAATATCAGACCTTACACAACAAAACGCAGCTCTTGAAAAGCGCGTTACTACGTTAGAAGGAGGACAAAATAAATGAAAGTAAAGTCGTACATGATTCCCGTTTATGCTGTTTTGGTTAAGGCCGGAAAGAGAGAGGTTGAGAGCCTCCCGGAACCGTATGTTGTCCCGGTCGCTGAATATCTTGCCGCTCAGGAGGAAGGCACTCAGTCGGAAGGAACCAAAGCTCCCGACGAGAGCACTCAGAAGAACAGCAAGGACACTACTAAGTAAGGCAAGGCAAGGAGACAAGAAGGCCGGGAAAAGGCGTCTCAAGCGCCTCTCCCCGGAGCTATAAAAAGCTCGCCTCCTTGCATGACCTACTCCCTTAAGTGGGGCGGGCGATACAAAGAGGCGAGCCTCGGAAATGCTTCTAAGAAACAGCTTAATTTTTCTCATTTATGTTGTCTGAATTTCTCAAAAATCGTGTCGCGCTACACTTAACGACCCGAGGGCTATTATAGGTACCGTAAACCTTATGCTGGGGTATGATT
>ENA-UOOE01001009-UOOE01001009.1-fermentation-metagenome-genome-assembly--contig:-NODE-1009-length-24871-cov-4.252418_pt1 | contig 24871 bp, 19 predicted proteins | sample MGYA00245776_ERZ724021 | MGnify/ENA primary metagenome ERZ724021 (study PRJEB28704, sample SAMN03018321) | fermentation metagenome | biome: anthropogenic terrestrial biome; feature: soil; material... | reverse complement strand
TTAAGCTGAATGAAGATATAGTAAGCGTAAAAAGCCGATTTAAATCAGATAACTTAGTAGTGGAAGTTTTCTATGATAATTTTTACAATACGATAAATTCCCATGCTACACATCTAAACTATGGCAACAGAGGCATATTAAGAAATCCTGAATTTAAAATTACAGATGAATACAATAGTGATTTTAACGGACTTTCAGGGCATATAACAATGTTTGAAAGAAGAAAGGTAAAAACTAATGAGCCGGATAGAAATTATTACGCAACTATTACATTTATAAAAAATACATATGAATCAATAACGGTATTTATGAAATCATCAACTCCTTTGAATATTAAAGAAATTATGCCGGAATTCAAATTTACAGCAAAAACGGAAACCTTGAAAAAGGATACGGTTTTTCATCCTAAGACAAAGAATTTCGATGAAAAAACCAAAGAATTCTACAATAAATATTTTATCAATAATGAAAAAGTAGATTTTGGTATTTTTGAACCTACATTTCCTTTATATGCATACAGGCTTTTGCAAATAGAGAATATGTTGGACTATAACTTTCCGGTAGCTCTTTTGTACAATAATTTTTCCCTTCCCTACAAAACAGATTACATGAATAAGGCAAAGGAACAAGGGAAGGTTGTGGAATACGGCTTATATACAATTGACGTAATAGATGGAAGAGAAAAAGATATAACCCTCGACATATTGGAAGGAAAATACGATGAATATTTAGATAAATTGGCTCAAAACTTTAATGAATATGATTATCCCGTGTTGTTCAGACTAAACAATGAAATGAACGGCGAATGGGTTTTATACAGCTCTCACAAAGTAGGCAAGGATACGGACTTATTCATTGACTGCTGGAAATATATCTATAATAAATTTGAAGAGCTTGGAGTGGATAATCTTATATGGGTATGGAACCCTAATGAAAAATCATTCCCTGACTTTTCCTACAATAACTATCTTTGCTACTATCCCGGTAATAAATATGTTGATATTGTTGGCTTGACATCATACAATACAGGCAGCTATTACAAGGGTGAAACATGGAGAAGCTTCTCTGAAGCATATGACCATTTTTATTACGACTATATTGATAGATTTACTCATCCAATGATGATAACTGAATTCAGCTGTGCTTCCATGGGAGGAGATAAAGCTAAGTGGTTTGAAAATATGTTTAACACGATTGATAAATATGACCGTATAAAATTAGCCGTGCTGTGGAACGGTCAAGACTATGACCTGACTAAAGGAGAAAGAACAGTATCACGGAATTACAGAATTGACTTGGAGGATTCAGTAATAGAAGCAGTTCGAAATGGATTAAATAAATATAAATAAAACTTTCAAGGAAGGGGGACACACCTTCAAAGTTGGGTTACTCTTTGTGGGATAACCTTTGAAGGAATGTCCCCGTACTTGCGGGGGACATCACCCCGCTTTTTTAATTATATTTTTAGAATAATGTGATAAGATAATAACTCAAAAAGTAAATGTCATTCTGAACCGAGCCTTCGCTTTGCTCAGGATGACTACCGGAACATACCTTTAATAATTCAGGAGGGAAAAATGAACAACATATTAGTTTGCGACGACGACAGAGAAATTGTAGATGCAATTGAAGCCTATTTAAAAAGTGAAGGATACAATATTTTAAAATGCTATTCAGGAAAGCAAGCAATTGAAATTACCGAAAATAATGAAGTACATTTAATAATAATGGATATAATGATGCCGGAAATGGACGGTATAACCGCTACGACAAAAATAAGGGAGATTAAAAACATACCGGTTATTATGCTGTCAGCAAAATCCGAAGAAACAGACATAGTATTGGGGCTTAATATGGGAGCAGATGATTATATAACAAAACCATTCAATCCGTTGGAGCTTATTGCAAGGGTGAAATCAAACCTTAGAAGATATACGGCATTAGGTGGAGCTTTGGATATGGAAAAAATCGACCTGTATACAACAGGAAGCCTGATGATTGACGATGGAAGAAAAGAAGTTTCTATAGACGGGGAATTAGTAAAGCTTACTCCCGTTGAATACAAAATATTGCTTTTGTTAACCAAAAACAAAGGAACAGTATATTCTATAGATGAAATATATGAAAATGTGTGGAACGAGCCTTCTTTCAATCCGGAAAACACAGTGGCCGTCCACATAAGACGAATAAGAGAAAAAATAGAAATTGATCCTAAAAATCCAAGGTACCTTAAGGTGGTGTGGGGTGTTGGTTACAAAGTGGAAGATATTTAAAGGGAAATATATAACTAAATTATCGGCATTTTTGCTGTTTATAGTTTTTCTTTTGATAGGAGTTTCTTCAGCCTTGAATATTTATTTGAAGGTCAAGAATTATGAGAGCATTGCGGTTAAAAATTATTTGGAAAGTGACACCATAAGTAATGACCTTAGGTATGCCGTAAATCGTCTTGAATTTATATTGAGGGTATATAAAAACGAGGAATATATTTTAAGCGGAGGAACCGTTGAAAATATAGGAATTAAAGATAATTGGAAGCTCACCAATTTATACAATAATTATATTGCGGAAAATAATTTTGAGGACAGTTCAGAAATAAGAGAGCTATTTTTTATCCAGCAACAGCAGGAAATCCAAGAAATAAAAGAATCAATAATAAGTTCAGACTTGGCAAACTACGAAAAAATAATCAGTGAGCTGAATCTGCCTCAAGGTTATATTTATTATGCAACAGACGGCGAAAATGAAACAACGAACACAGGCAATCCAAATAAAGAATTTTATTTATTGCGCAATGCATACATTATTTTAAATGAGAAGGGAATTGAATTGAGCCCCGAAAACGGAGGCGGTGCTTCCGACCCGTTGACTGATATATTTGAATCAGAAACCTTTAATAAAAACATGCGTATTTATGCCGCCATAGAAGATGATGCACTTTTATATAGGGCAAACAGATGGAATTCAGACAGGCAGATATTAATAAGAAACACAGCTGTAATAATTATATGTATTCTTTTGGTTATAGCGAATTTTTCATACCTTATATCATCAGCAGGAAAAGTGGCAGGAAACGATGAAATACATCTTACTTCTTTCGATAACCTGTATACGGATATAAATTTAGCGCTCATTGCAGGAATTGCGGCTGTGTGCAAGATGGAATTTTACAATGTATTAAATATCAAATTTACCAGCGAAAATCTTATGAGACTTGCAATGCTCATAATAACAGCAGCCATTTCAGCACTATTGCTTATACTTGTTCTTTCTTTGGCAAGGCATATTAAAAAAAGAACTATTATTAAACATTCGGTAATTTATATAATTTTATCAAAATCGGTTGAAACATTAATAAATATGGCAGCATCAGGGCCCCTCATGTACAAAACCATAGGAGCGGCAATATTAGTTATTATAGCTTCTGTTTACGCAGCGAATAAACCCTTATTGATTGCCGGAATTTTATTTATTTCAACATATATAATCTATAATAAAGTAACACATTTCCACAAAATACAAGAAGGACTGCAGGTTGCTAAAAACGGTGATTACGATTATAAGATAAGATTAGAAGGAAAAGGTGAATTCAGGCGGCTTTCTGAAGATATCAACGAAATAACTTCAGGGCTTAAATCAGCGGTTGAAAGCGAAGTGCGAAGCGAAAAACTTAAAACCGAACTCATTACAAATGTATCCCACGATATTAAAACACCTCTCACATCAATCATATCCTATGTGGATTTGTTGAAAAGAGAAGGCTTAGATTCCAATAATGCTCCTAAATACTTGGATGTATTGGAAAGGAAGTCCAACAGACTAAAAAACCTTACCGAAGATTTATTTGAAGCTGCAAAAGCAACCAGCGGCAGCATTGAGCCAAAATTTGAAAGGGTTCATATAAATTCCTTGATTGAACAACTGTTGGGGGAATTGGACGAGAAAATACACGAATCAAATTTGATTTTTAAAGTTTCAGCCACAAATGAAAAAGTATATGCCATGGCAGACGGGCGGCTCTTAAGCAGAGTAATGGAAAATCTTTTGTCAAATATTTTCAAATATACTTTGAAAGGCTCAAGGGTTTATATTGAAATTTCAGAAGATGAAAACAATGTTTCGATAAGCTTTAAAAACATATCTGCCGGTGAACTGAATATTCCCGTAAATGAACTTATGGAAAGATTTAAAAGAGGCGATGAATCACGAAGCTCAGAGGGAAGCGGATTAGGGCTGGCAATTGCCAAAAGCTTAATGGAAGTACAGAAGGGCTTACTTGAGCTAAGCATTGACGGTGATTTATTCAAAGCTGAAATCCGCCTGAGTAAATTCTAAGCATTTATCATAACCTGTAATTAATTGTCATTCTGAGAGCTTTAGCCCGAAGAATCTCATGAGATCCTTCACTTCGTTCAGGATGACAAAAAATTTAATTAAAGTTTTTGAATAAAAAAATTGATTTATCACATAATATAAAAAAAGAAAGCACGTGTAACATTTAAATATAACGTCCCCCTTTATTTTAATCATACGTACTTTCTTTTTTTATGCCATTAACTATCCCATAACATAACGTTTGAGTGAGCAACAGTAAGAAAAAATTTACAATTGAAATATATGTCGTTTAATGTTATTATGTATTGGATTAAAAGGGCTATTATTACAAAAATAATTTGGGTGCATACCTAAGGAGGTTTGTCCCCTTACATACAGGAGAACCATGGAAAAGATAATTGTAAAAAAGAGTACCGGACTTAAAGGAAACATAAGAGTTGCCGGCTCAAAAAATTCTATTCTGCCCATATTGGCGGCAACACTTTTATGTAAAGAAGAATGCATTATTCACGACATTCCAAATTTGCAGGACGTGAAAATAATGTGCAAGCTTTTGGAAGAGTTAGGGGCAAAGGTAGAAAAAAAAGGTACGGATTCATTGAAGATAACTGCCGAAAATATTAAAACCTGCGAAGCTCCCTATAACCTTATAAGTAAAATGAGAGCATCCTTCTTGGTTATGGGTCCTCTTTTAACAAGATGCCACAATGCAAAGGTATATATGCCCGGTGGGTGTGCAATAGGGACAAGACCTATTGATTTGCATTTAAAAGGGTTTAAATATTTAGGAGCCGAAGTAAAGTCAGAAAGTGGCTATGTATACGCAACAGCTGAAAAATTAACAGGAAGGGACATCTATCTTGATTTCCCCAGTGTTGGAGCAACAGAAAACATAATTATGGCAGCGACTCTTACAGAAGGCGAAACAGTCTTGGAAAATGCAGCAGAAGAACCAGAAATAGTTGACTTGGCGAATTTTATTAATTCAATGGGAGGCAACATTATAGGAGCAGGTACCAAGACAATTCGAATTAAAGGTGTTAAAAAGCTTCATAAAACAGAACATACGGTAATACCCGACAGAATAGAAGCTGGTACATACATGGTGGTTGCAGCAGCCACAGGCGGAGATGTGATGATTGAAAATGTAGTTCCAAGCCATTTGCAGCCTGTAATAGCAAAGCTTAGAGAAGCAGGAGTTACGGTTGAAGAATATGACGATAAAATAAGAGTTACGGCAGGGGATACCATAAAATCTTTGGACATAAAAACACTTCCATATCCCGGTTTCCCAACGGATATGCAGGCACAGTTCATGGCAATGCTATCGAAGGCAGACGGGACAAGCATAATAAATGAAACTATTTTCGAAAACCGTTTTATGCACGTAAATGAAATGTCAAGAATGGGGCTAAATGTTAAAGTAGAAGGAAGCAGTGCAATTTTAAAAGGCAGCAGCCCTTTAAGCGGTGCAAAAGTAAAAGCAACGGATTTAAGGGCGGGAGCAGCTCTTATCATTGCAGGGTTATTAGCTGAGGGAGAAACTGAAATTACAGAAGTCTACCATATTAAAAGAGGATATTCAAATATAGTGGAAAAGCTCCAGAATTTAGGAGCGGATATTAGATATGAGAAATGATTATTCACAACCTTTGTACAGACCACCAAGTGAAGCAAGGAGTATGATAATTCAGGTAACTGAAGGATGCTCTCACAACAAATGCAGATTTTGCTATATGTACAAAGACAAGCAGTTTAGATTAAAATCAAAAGAAGAAATAAAAGAGCACATTGAATGGCTAAGACCGATGTATAAGAATCCCAATAGGATTTTTCTTGCAGATGGCAATGTTTTATGCCTTAAAACAGAAAAAATTTTGGAATTATTAAATTATATTAAAAATGAATTCCCAAATGTTCAAAGAATAAGCTCCTATGCAGGTCCTTTGGATTTATTAAGAAAGTCAGAAGAAGAACTAAAATCAATAAGAGAAGCCGGCTTGGAACTTCTTTACATGGGAGTGGAAAGCGGCTCAGATAAAGTTTTATCCATGATGAATAAAGGAGTTAGTCAGCGGGAAATGATTGAAGCCGGACAAAAGGCAATTAATGCAGGCTTTAAATTTTCATGCATGATAATATCAGGACTAGGTGGCAGGGAATACATGAAAGAGCATGCAGTAGAATCTGCAAAGGTGATTTCTTTAATTAATCCTCATTATTTTTCGCTTTTAAGACTTGTGGTAGAAGAAAAATCAGAACTTACCGAAGATGTAAGGCAAGGGAAATTCCATTTACTTACACCCTTACAAGTTCTTGATGAAAATATAATAATGCTTGAAAATATGGAATTAACAGACTGCATATTCAGAGCAAACCATGTTTCAAACCACATAAACCAGGCAGGCACATTAAATCAGGACAAAGATAAATTAGTAGAAAGACTGAAAAAATTCAGAAACAGTCCCAATTTCATCCCTGCAACATTCGACACACTGTAATGGTGCTTTGTGCCGGTGTTAGGCACCACTATATAAGCCATTGACACATGCATTCATCATGTTATAATACTGTAAAAAGTAATAGAGGTAAGAATGAAACTTCGAATAGATAAGATGCTGTCAAACTCGGGTATGGGCTCAAGAAAACAGATAAAGACAGATGCAAGGAAAGGATATATTGAAGTTAACGGTGCAATTGAAAAAGACAGTTCAAAAATAATTGACACTGAAACCGATACAGTAAAATATAATGGTGAAATAATAAAATACACGCAGTATATTTATTTAATGATGAATAAACCAAGGGGAGTAGTTTCTGCAACAGAAGATAATTATGATAAGACTGTAATTGAGCTGTTAAAAGATGAAGAGAAATTTTACAAACCATTTCCTGTTGGAAGGCTTGACAAGGATTCAGAAGGTTTGCTTCTTATAACAAATGACGGAAAGCTGTCTCATGAGCTGTTGTCACCGAGAAAACATGTGGACAAAACATATTATGTAGAAGTTACGGAAGAAGTGACGGAAGATGATGTCACTGCCTTTGAAAAAGGGGTAATACTTAAAGAAGACAATTATAAAACACTTCCTGCAAAACTCCAAATTATAGAATCCGGATATCCCTCAATATGCCTTGTAACAATAAGAGAAGGAAAATTCCACCAAGTAAAAAGAATGTTTAATGCTGTAAACAATGAGGTAACATATTTGAAAAGAATATCAATGGGATCATTAAAGCTTGACGACTCCCTGAAAACCGGACAATACCGTCACTTGACGGAGAAAGAAATAGAATTATTACGATAAAAAACATAACTGTCATTGTTATGAATAACCCGTAAAGCGTCATTGCTATGAATAACAGCGCGAAGCGTCATTCTGAGGGTTTAAGCCCGAAGAATCTCATACCCTATTGAAAGGAGAAATGTCATAATGATGTTAGGTATGCCTGCATTGGTTGAATATTCAACACTAAACCAACTAATCGAACTATGTATGAAATTAAAGCTTAGTTTCATAGAACTAAACATGAATCTACCCTATAATTTCATACAAAATTTATCCCCAAATGAACTTAAGAAAATCACAAAGGAAGCTAATATTAAATTTACAATGCACATGCCTGATGAAGCAGATATAGGCTCCTTTTATGAAAGTGTAAGAGCGGGATATGTACAATTATTTTCAGACACCATTGACTGGGCAAAAGAAGCAGGAGTAAAGCTTCTTAACTTGCACATAATGGAAGGGGCAAAAATGACCTTGCCTGACAGAAAAGTCTATATTTACGATAAGTATTCTAAAGAATTCACCGAAAATTTCATTAAATCAATAAAGACTCTTTCAAGCAAGGCTCAGAAAAATAACATAGTATTATCAATAGAAAACAGCAGCAACTTCGGGAAAAGATACATACAAGATGTTTTGGATGAAGCTTTGACATACCCGAAAATAAAACTTACATGGGATACAGGGCACGATGCAGTAAGTAATTTTAAGGATAGAATATATTTGTTGGATAACCGTGAGCACATTGCACACATGCATCTACACGATGCAAAAGGGAGCCATGACCACCAGGTTCTTTTTGAGGGTGAGCTCAATATTAAGAAGTTGCTTAACTTTGCCCAAACAATGAATATTATGGCACTTATAGAAGTAAAGACAGAAGAGGCACTGATAAAGTCAATAGATAATTTATGCAAAAGATGACAGCAACGGTGCAGACACTAAGCTAAGACATCTAAGGGTTAAACTAAGATATCTAAGACATAATTATGAAATCAGGAAATGACTATGAGAGAAATTGTACAAACCCATATGGGGGAAATAGCCGCATTGGCTACAGCAGTATGCTTCACATTGAATGCAATTTCCTTTGAATCGGCAGGTAAGAAGGTAGGCTCCTTATCTGTAAGCTACATAAGGCTATTTATTGCTTTCATTTTGCTGAGTATCAGCGCTTATATTACAAGAGGACTTATCCTGCCCACCGACGCAACAACAAGCACATGGTTTTGGCTTTTTATATCTGGATTGTTTGGCTTTGTGTTAGGGGATTTATTTTTATTTGAAGCATTAGTAGAAATAGGCTCAAGAATATCATTGCTTATAATGTCTGCATCACCCCCAATCACAGCACTGGCAGGATTTTTGCTTATGAAGGAAAAATTATCAATTCTTGCCTTGATTGGAATGACCTTAAACATGCTTGGTATAAGTCTTGTTATACTTAGTAAGGGAGATGATGATAAAAAAGTTGAATTCAATCGCCCTGTTAAAGGAATTATATTTGCCTGTTTGGGTGCAATTGGACAGGCTGCCGGTTTAATATTCAGCAAAATAGGGATGGGCTTATATAATCCACTGGCAGTTACGCAAATAAGAATAATTGCTGCTGTAATCGGCTATACAATTATTATAACTTGGAGAAGCAAATGGCAGGAAATAAAAGACTCTTTCAAAGATAAAAAGGCGATATGGCAAATAGCCGCAGGCTCTGTAACAGGACCTTTTATTGGTGTTGTTCTTTCGCTTGTGGCACTGCAGCATACAGCTGCAGGCATAGTTTCATCCATTACATCCATATCGCCTATAATCATTATACCTGCTTCAATTTTTATTTTTAAAGAAAAAATTCTACCGAAAGAAATATTTGGAGCATTTATTTCCATCGCAGGAGTAATGTTGTTATTCCTGTAGGTGCCAGGCACCAAAAAGTAAACAATGAAAAAATTCGTATAATGATGTAAATATTGATTATGCTGAGGAGAGTGATATTGTGAGCGAAGAAAAAGAAAAGAATATTTTTGAGCTATACAACCGAAAATCTGACGTTGTCCGCTGCCCAAACGGGAGGGCAATTGTCCGTAAGGTGCTTGATTCTTATGCACAGGCTGCGGTAAACCTATATGGTATTATCAGCCGTAAGGAGCTTGTTGATATTTTCAATAAACAAAACATTGATCAAACGACGGAAGAGGAAGTTTACATTCTTCTCCTGCCGATTGTGCTAAAAGAAGGTTGGTATTGTTTTTACAAAGAGTATATCGTACATTATTGGTTTTTAGAGGATTTTGACCAAGCTGATTATTTACTGAAACACCAGGCAGATAAACCTCGCTATATTCCTGAAAAAGATGAATTTCTTAAATATGCCAATGAATATTATGTGGATAACGATAATTGGTGGAATGTACATCGATTCATGCGGGAGGTTTTCGATGACGTCAGAGCTGTTGCAAAAGGATATGAGGAAGTAAGGGATTATATAACTTATGGCAATGGAATATCAGAATTAGGACCTATTTTAGATAGGCATAATCTTATATTCAACAATGAAAAACAGTTTGAAGAGTTTATAAATCTTATTATGCTTGCAAAAAACAACACGCGCATCTGGGAAAACAACGGATACACACCATCTGAGCTTTTCGAAATTCTTGCCAAACGCGATAATAATATTATCAAGTTTCCAACATTGCAAAAAGAAAAGATAGGACGAAACGACTCTTGTCCCTGCGGAAGCGGCAAGAAATATAAGAAATGCTGTGCTATGATTGATGATGCTAAAACGGCTCAGTTAAGTTCTGAGGAGTGCAGACTTTTCTATGAAATATGGTATGGTCTGATGGGATTTGTAAATGAACAAAAAAGTGTGATTAAAGCCAGAATAAAGCCTGAATACCCTAATAAAGTCAGCGATATAATGGTACACAAAGTCAGAGAAGTGCTGTGGAAGAAGCCGGAACTGATAGATGAATATATTAATAAAACCGAACTGTCACAAGAGAAAATTGATATTTTGAAGCTATGGAAAACTAATCATAAAAAAGGAATGTTTTTAATTTTGGAGTATAAACCGGAATACGCAGTTGTAATAGCCCCTAATGAGCAGGGTGAGGACAGACTTTACGGTATAAAAGGGATAAGCAATTCATTAGCAAATACATTGCGGCAAAAATTGCCTGCTTCGATTGAAACAGTTTTACTTCCGTTCAAGGGTAAGATTATCTATGACAGCTTTCTTGAAACATTTTCAATAGGATATGCGGAAGGTGCAAAGGCACTTTTCCGCGAGATGTATGCCAAAGCAGCTGAACACGGAATAATAACGAGCTTGGTGGTGCCAGGCACCAAAAAGTAAACTTATTTTCTTGCAGTGATTGCAACGGTTATAGGTTGCACACATATACCAACTATTCCAAAATCGACTGAAAGTAAACTTATTATGACAAAAGTCAGCATTCTTAGTCCTTGTAATATAAACCTGCCATACTACGTGGTGCCCTAACACCACTACTTTTTTCATTGCATTCAAGAGGCAATTCTATTATAATCATTAACAATGAAATAAAATATATATCAAAGGTGACGGACATGAAAATAAAAAGAGTTGCATTAATTGGAATGGGTGCGGTTGGCACTGTATACGGAAATTTGCTCCACAATAAATATGGTTCGAATTTTACTGTTATATCGGATGAATCAAGAAAAGACAAATTGAAGAAAAATGGATTTACTTTAAATGGAAATACATTTCATCCAAACATATACTCAAACAGCGATAATAACATTGAATATGATTTAATAATATTTGCAGTAAAAAATTATCAGCTTGCCGGTGCAATTGAAGATGTAAGAAGCTTCGTGGGTGAAAACACGATTTTGATAACATTCTTAAACGGAGTAACTGCAAGAGATATAATTCAGGAGGCTTATCCGAATAATAAGGTTCTTTATGGTTCATCAATGAAAATAGATGCTGTAAGAAATGAGGACGGAGTTATAAATACGGAAGACGGTCAAATTCATTTCGGGGAAGCAGATAATACAGTAATTTCTGAAGAAGTGCAGGCGGTTAAAGACTGCTTTGATGAAGCAGGAATACAAAACATTGTATTTCCGGATATGATAAGGATGTATTGGAAAAAATTCATGCTCAATGTGGGAATTAACCAGGTTACAGCAGTTACAAGTGCCCCTTACGGAAAGGTAACAAACATTGAGACGAGTTTAATATTATTCAAGGAAGCAATGAATGAGGTTCTGGCTATTGCAAAGGCATTAAACATTGATTTGAGGGAAGAGGATATAGAGGAATTTGTTGCCTTAATGGAGCATTTCTCACCATTTGGCAAAACATCAATGCTGCAGGATGTTGAAGCTAAAAGAAAGACTGAAGTTGATTATTTCGGAGGAACAGTTGTTGAATTGGGTAAGAAACTTAACATACCTACGCCTGTCAACCATGTGCTGTATTGCATAATTAAATCGATAGAAGCAATGTATTAGGATTGTTGTTATTCTTGTAGAAAAATCATAGTCATTAAAAAAAGGACTCATTATTAATATGGTGAGATCCTTTTTTTGTTCAGAATAAGGAGGTAATTCCGATTAAAGTTACGCTGTAGAATTATATAATTATATGTAGAAAATCAGCACTATATGGTATATAATGTAAAAAGAGGAATACTAAATAATAATTAACGGAATCAATTGATACCAAAGATATTGACATTATCCGTGAGGAGTGTTATAATATGAAACAAACAACAGAAGAAAAAAGAACAGAATCAAAAATTGAGGTAAAAACCGGACTTCCCATATAAGAAAGTTTAAGGTGATAAAATGAAAACCATTAAAAGTGAAAAAAAATTATGTCTCATCTGTATGGAAGAACATGAAGTACAAACAGTTATTATGAGAGATACAGAAGAATTTAAGGGATTAGAAGTATCCTTTGATTCAACCTATGAATATTGCAATCATGCAGATGAATACCTTGAAACTGAAGATATGATTAAAGCCAATAGTTTGGCAATGAAAGATGCGTATAGAAAAAAGACAGGTTTATTAACTTCAAGTGAAATTATTAATATTCGAGAAAAATATGGTGTCAGCCAAAAGGATTTTTCTGAAATCTTGGACTGGGGAGGAGCTACTGTCACCAGATATGAAAACCACCAAGTTCAAGACCGTGCACATGATGATGTGCTGCGAAAGATAGAATCAGATCCGAAATGGTTTCTTCAAATGCTTAAAAGAGCTGAAGATAAGATATCAGAAAAAGCTTTTTATAAATATCTTCGAACAGCAAGACTTGAGTATAGAGAGTTGGAAAATAGTTATTTGATAGATTCAATTCAAGCACTTTATGCTAATTTTGAAGATGATAATATAACTGGCGGGGTGGAACTTAATCTTAATAAAGTACTTGAAATTATCAATTATTACGCTTCAAACGTATGCAGTCTTCATAAGGTTAAATTAATGAAAATGCTATGGTATGGAGACAATTTGAGTTATAAAAGAAGAGGAAAGCCAATTACAGGGCTGGTATATTGTGCATTGCCAATGGGTGCTGTACCGGTAGGATATGAGCAGATTTTAGAATTAGACGGTGTTGAATTTGAAAGGTTTCTTTACGATTTTGATAGGATGGCTTACAGGTTTTATCCGGTAAAAGGTTTTAAGATTAAGGAACTCACTGCCGAGGATATTGAAATATTGGATGCAATCATTGCAGAAGTCGGACATTTGAATTCACAAGATATTATAGACAAAATGCATAACGAAGATGCTTACAAATGCACGGGTAAGAATTGTATCATTCCTTTTTCATATGCAGAAAAATTGTCAATTGATTAGCGGTACCAATAACAGAAGCATAACAGCAGGATATTCAAGTTGGTTGTATTGTAGAAAGGAGTATTAGTGTGTCTAATAACGGAACAAAAAGAAGAGTATTTATATCTCATTATAAAGGAGATAGAAAAGAGGTTGATGATTTCATAACAAAGTTTGCAAAAGAGGAAAAGGTTTTTATACCATATGTATTAGGAGCAAATGATAATGATGATTTTATTGATAGTAATAATCCAGAATATGTAATGACTCAAATTCGTAAAAAATACTTATTAGATTCAACGGTAACAATTGTATTAATTGGAAGCTGCACTCATAGTCGGAGATATATCGATTGGGAATTAAAGAGTTCTCTGAGACAGGGTAATTATACACCAAACGGCGTAATAGGAATTGTTTTGCCAAGTCAAGGAAAATCAGCTTTTTTACCGCCTAGATTCGAAGATAATTGGTCGGAAGGACATGTAGATTGTTATGCACGATATTGGACTTATCCCAAAACTCCTCAAGAACTAGGTACTTGGATTGAAGACGCATATAATGCAAGAACAAAAAGGGCACATTTAATCAATAATTCTCAGAGTATGATGAAGTATAATGCAAAATGCAAAGTATGCGGAAAAACTCATTAAGGAGACCAACTATGTCAACTTACACACCACCACTTTCGGTTATATTTGTTTGGCATCCGGGAGATGCAAAAACTGTTAATCCAATATTTGAACATTGCTTTTCATTATTGTCACGGGATGTGAATAAACCATTTTCTCGTTCTATGAATATGCCTATTTTCTATCGTACAACTTTGAAAAAAGGCGTACCTACAAGAATAGAAGCTGCATCTGATAAAACAATAGTTTTTGTTTTTGTTAGTAAGGAATTTTCAGATCCATTATGGACTACTTATATTGAAGATATTCCTAAACAAGATAATATTAATGTAATTCCTATTGCATTAGAGAAATCAGCATTAAATTTTAGCGATATTTTTAATGATAAGAACTTTATTCGTGCTTATGAATTTGAATCTTTATATATAAATGACTATTTATTTATTGCAATAGCACATGAAATATATCGTTGGGCTCTGAATGAATCTTTTGATGAAAAAGCTGTTGGAAAAGATAATGCTATAAAAATATTTCTTAGCCATGCAAAGGACGGTAAAAATGGCATAGGGCTTGCTAAGAATTTAAAAAATTTTATAGACAATAGTATAATGAGAAATTTTTTTGATGCAACAGACATTTCTCCTGGTTATAAATTTACTGAGGAAATTATTAATTCAATTAAAGGGTCAACAATTATTGCTATAAATTCTGATATCTATTCTTCAAGATATTGGTGTCAAAGAGAAATCTTATGTGCAAAAGAAAATGATAGACCTATAATTGAAGTTGATATATTAGAAGATTATGAGGATCGAATATTTCCTTTTGCATCAAATGTTCCTTGTGTTCACGTGCAGGCTAATGATGGAACGACAAAAAGTGATTTGTTACGAATATTAAGTTCAGCATTATTAGAAACGATACGTTTCTACTACTCAAAATTACTACTAGAAGAGTATAAAAGGGAAGGTTGGATTAAACGTAATACCGAAGTTCGTTCAAGGCCTCCTGATGTATCAGATATTGAAAAAATATTGTATTTAGATAACAATGAAATAAAATGCAAGCATAATCATATAGTTTATCCCGAGCCTCCATTATATAATGAAGAACTAAGTTTTTTGAATAAAATAGGTGTAAAAGTAGATACACCCTTAACAATAAACTCCATTAATCTTTCTTGTCAAAAAATTGGAGTTTCCATATCAGATCCCTCAAATGAAGAATTAATTAGTATAGGTCAGAATAGCAAACACCTTGTTCAATTATCACAAGATATAACTAGACATCTATTGGCACGTAGTGCGATTCTTATTTATGGTGGTGATCTTCGTCCTGACGGATTCACTCAATTTATCCTTGATGAGGCTCAGGTATTAAAAACAAGGATGCAATCTCGGTGTAGCTTTTTAATCAAAAACTATATTGCATGGCCTATTTATCATAATGATACATTAGATATTAAAAGTTGGAAGACTAAACATAGAAATGTTGCAAAGATGATAGAATGCTCTTATCCTGACGATGTAAAGGATTTAATACCAAGTGTAGATTATTTCTTACCTCCTACAAATATACAAAACTCTTATGTATGGAGTCGTTGCTTAACGGAAATGCGAATGAAAATGATTGAAGATTGTGATGTTCGTATCTGTGCAGGCGGAAGACATTATAGATATAAGGGCAAAATGCCTGGTGTATTGGAAGAGATTGTTATAGCAATTGAAATGGAGCGTCCGCTTTTTCTACTAGGCGGTTTTGGTGGAGTAACTAGTAATGTATGTAAACTTATTGAGAGCAAAATAGTGCCGGAAGAACTTACTTTGGATTGGCAAATTCAACATAATTTCGGATACAAGCAACTATTAGATTTTTGCAAATCAAGAGAACCGAAACATGCTGTTAATTATGATTCAATAGCCAAATTGTTAAAAGATGCTAACTTAAGGAATGGTCTTAGTATGGAGGAAAATAAAAGACTATTTAATACACCTTTTGTAGATGAAGCGTTAAAACTTATACTTAAAGGACTTAGTTCTTTGTAAAATGAATTAAGAAGATATATTTTTTAAAATAAATAAAAATAAAGAAAGGAGGATAAAATTATGGCTGAGAAAATTAATTTATTTATATCACATTATGGTGGAGACGAGAAGCATGTAGAGAAAATAAATAAGCTTATTTCGAATAGTTATGATGTAAGAGATAGTTCAATTGTGGAAAGCGAGCCAAATAAAGCGACTAATAAGGAGTATATAAAATCTCTTCTTAGAACCCAGTTAGATTGGGCGGGGAGAGTAATAGTATTAATAGGACCTAAAACTCATGAACGGGAATGGGTAGATTGGGAAATTGAATATGCTGGAACGCACGGGGATAAACGTGTTATTGGTGTATTTCTTCCTGGGGCTACTGATTCAGATGTTCCTGAAATGCTAAATGATTATGGTGATGCTTGTATACCTTGGAATGAAGAAAAGATAATTGCAGCACTTGAAGGAGATAATATTTGGGAAACTTCCTCGGGAGAAAAAAGACCGTCAGTTGGGAACCGAGGATCTTGTTAGGAGGAAATTTATTGAATCTATATAGCTATATAATAAAGCGGGATTATGGATTTGCTCCGAACCCATTTCCACCTTCCTGTACATTGGCTACATGTAAACCTAAAATAAGACGAACAGCTCAGATTGGTGATTGGATAGCAGGGGTTGGGTCAGGTGCAAAAAATAGCATATTTAAGAACAAGCTAATTTATGCTATGCAGGTTTCAGAAAAGCTCACTTTTGATGAATATTGGATGGATGAACGATTTATTAAGAAGAAACCTACTATGAACGGAAGTAAGCGTCAAAATTATGGAGATAATATTTATCACAGGTTAACTCCAAACTCTCCTTATATTCAAGAGGATTCACATCATAGTTTTCCAAATGGAGAAATAAATATGTTAAATTATGACCGGGATTTGCCGGGACAGTATGTTTTAATTTCAAAGGATTATTGGTATTTTGGGGAAGATGCTATTTCTATTCCACAACAATTCTTATCATTAGCAAATATTGCAAGAGGATATAGAAAGTTTGATAATGAGGAGTTTATCCAAAGTTTTTATAATTGGCTCTTATCCCTACCTCAGTTTGGATACATTGGAAAGCCATATTTGTTTAACGGGGATTTTAAAAGATATTCAGGCAAATGATTATATTTATGGAATGATATTTCCGTTATACAGATGACTGGCAAACGAGTAAATATTTCCTTTAATCTATTTGCTAATATGAGCAAATCATATATAATAGAAACAAGTCAACAGCGTGATATAGCAGATATAGTATTATCTGTTTAATTAATGTATAAGTAGTTAGGTTTATCCCAAAAAGGAGGTGTTCTTATACTTAAAGAGGTATCAATAGAAATAATTAGGAGATGCCCCAACAACTGTGTTTATTGTTCCTCAATTTCTGATGAGAGTTGCACAGAAATATTAGATTATGAGAATTTTGTTTCTATTGTTAAAGATGCAGCACATTTGGGTGCAAGGATTATTTGCTTGTCTGGTGGTGAACCATTTTTACACTATAGAATTGTAGATATGATAGAGTTTGTTAATTCTTTAGGTTTGGATTCGTATATATATACCAGTGGAATCATTTTTGATACAAATAATCAAAGAGCTCCACTTGATAAGAGTATTCTTAAGTCGATTTCAGGGAAAGTTACAAAGTTAATTTTTAACATCGAAGCCTGTTCTCCATCCACTTATAATTTGATAATGGGAACAAAAGACTGTTTTGAAAAAATGAAACTATCGGTAGTAATGGCAAATGATTTATCAATTCTTACGGAAGCGCATTTTGTTCCTATGAAGCTAAATGTTAATGAATTGCAAGATGTAGTTTCATTATGTAGAGAATTGAATATCTCAAAGATTAGCTTATTACGATTAGTTATGCATGGACGTGCCTTGCAAAATGAACAGGAAATTGCTTTGTCACGGGATGAATTTTTACAATTGCAGGCTGATTTAGAAGCATTACATAATAAATCAAATATAGATATCCGAATAGGTGTTCCATTATCTACAGATATTTCAAGTCATAAGTGTGAAGCAGCTAATGGCAAAATAAATATTAGATATGATGGCAGTGTATTACCATGTGAAGCATTCAAGAATGACCGAGTTCAGTATAGGTTTAAAGGCTTGAAACCAGAAAGTATTCACGAGTATTCATTGGTGGATATTTATCAAAACTCAAATTACTTGAATTATATTCGTGAATTGTCTCAGAAATTTTCCAGTAGTGGACATTTTGAAACATGCATTGGGCAATATTTGATTAATAATAGTGGGGTGAATAGATGATTAATAAAGATCGAAGCATGATGGCAATTTGCACATTAGAAAATACTAAATTATTATTTAATGAATTTCCTTGCGACCATCCTTTAGATTCTAACATTGTGATTAAAATCAGCGAACTTTACAGTTTAATGCGTGATACTGATGACGACTACGAAATATTCCGTTATCGGGCTCAAACTGACGTCATATGGCGTTTACTTATTGAAAAGGCTATAAAATGCCTGAGATATTATGATAAACGTGAACCATTTCAAGTGAGCGAAGGCAAAAAGACTCCTAAAGCATATGGCATTGATGAATTGAAAAAATATTACGATAGTTATACAGAATTTGAGCACATCCTATATGGATCAAATAAGTATTATCGAGATCATGTAATCCATGTTTTTAGAACTTGGTTGTCTGGAGTGGAATTACTAACTAAGAATGGAGGAGGATACCTTGATAGTATTACAATACACCAAAAGGGTTACACAGCAGATCTTAACCGAGTGGAAAAACTCAGTGTTTGGACATTGATTGCCTTGACACATGATTTAGGATACCCTTTACAAAAAGCGAAGAGTATTATAGATACAACGCGATCAATGGTATCTACTTTCATAACTAATCCTGATATTTCAATCGATTTTTCATTCCGTGGCGTACAAAACTACATGAACGATTTTATTGTTCGGCTTATGAGTTCTAAGATGGAAAAGAGAGGAGATGATAATAAGGGTAACCCTATTTTTGTAGCCAGGTTACAACCAAAATATTACTTTAAGTTTCAAAAGTCTTTGGAGAGGAATCACCATGGAATCTTAAGCACACTTATTATATATAAACTTCTGACTTATTTTTTGGAATCAGATTATAATATAAATGAAGACTACACATTTGATAAGGAAGAATGTCGCCAGTTCTACATACGTCGAGAAATATTAAGAGCTATTGCTTCGCATACATGTGATGACGTTTATCAGCTATACATGACATCGTTCTCATTTTTGCTAAGGATTTGTGATGATACACAAGAGTGGGGACGGAAAAATATTTCGGAGCTATATGTTAAATCAAATCAAGAATATAAGATAGAGGATATAGATTTATCTATAGATGCAAATGGAAAAGAGCATAAATGTACAATTAAGGAAGAACTATCTTTTACAGATGAAGAGACGGATGTAGTGGTAAAATTAATTGAACGGTTTCGTGATCAGTCCATAATTTATGTTACTATATTCCGAGATGGGCAAGATACTATACTCCGAGATTTCACATTTGAGAAAAAGATTACGATTAAATACAATGATATTAAAATAACGTTAACACTACAGATAGCTAAAGATAGTGCGTCTACTTTAACTGGAGAAGTTAAATACACCTCTACCGGGACGGTAAATGAGGCGTTTGGAAAGAAATTTTTTGGCAGCCTGAAATGTCTTGATCCTAAAGTAGGCTGGGAGGTTTTTGACACAGATGGGAATAACGCCGATATAGGCAGACCTTTGGCTTGGCGAAAAGGCACATTCGCCATCGAGCTGTCAAGTTAGAATGGATAATGGTATTTTCACTGCGACAGCATATACAAAATCTGCACAAATTCACTATACTGCAGAAATTTGTGAATTAGTACCCACAGATTGTTTTTCTTTAGAAAACAAGGAAATATTTCGAAAACTTTGTGCCGAAGGTTGTGCGAATTATAAGATGAAATGGTCATGTCCACCATATTCACCATCATTCTGTGATTTTACTTCTGATTGGAATAAACTATATGTTTTATATATGAGGGTCTCTACGGAACAATTTCCATATATAAAAAATGACTACCTAAAAATTAAAGCTGCAAACTCAATACTGAAATCTAGAGCAGATAAGTTTTTGCGTAAATTGTCAATACATTATGGTCATTATATTTCTACTGGTAGCTGTAGACTTTGTAAACCGTGTAAATGCAAAAAAGACGCACCGTGTGCGCATCCTAATGAAATGACTTATAGTTTTGAATCCTTAGGCATTGATGTCAGTGGACTTATAAATATGTGCTTCAAGAACCCACTTTTATGGTATAAGCCGCAGAGTTTACCAAAGTACACATCTGTTGTTTGCGGGCTATTGACTAACGAAGTGCTATCTACCGAATTTTTAGAGGACGAGTATTTTAAGTGTATTAATAATTGATGTAAGCCCTTCAATATAAAAATGACAAGGCTTTTTGCAAAAGTTTTTTATTTAGTACGGTTATTTGCTATTAGTGATGAAATCCATCAATTATCTGTACCGAAAAGGGGAGGTATGTAGAAGGATGTAATACTAGATAGCTTTGGTTCGCTGATAGGAATCACATATTTTATTTTTGGTCAAAAAATTAGGGTGCAAGCGATTGACATAAAGGGACGCCTAAGTAGGCACCCCTTGCTTATGCTTTATACTTGATTCTCTTACCGGGTTTCATTCCGGTAAGCTTTCCCTGCCAAATCACCTTTTCACCATTTACTAATACAGTGTCGATTTTCTCGTTTTCTAAATCGAGTAATAGAATATCTGCAAAATTGCCTTCCGCTAAAGCACCTCTGTTAATATTTAATATTTTAGCTGGATTTACAGTAAGCTTTTCAACAAATTTAGTAAGTAACTTTATTTTCACATGTTCTAAAGATACTATATTTACAATTTTAAATAAATTTTTAAGCATAAATTTTGCTCTTATCCCGTCTCCTAATTCATCACTTTCTATTGCATCCACTCTATCAGATAAAGCACATATTATATTGTTTTCAAACACCTTCTCTTTATTATAGTAAAATGGAGGAACAGATGTATTTAAATCCTTTTGGACAGCAACCTGTAAAGTAGCAGGGTCTATTTTTACAACCTCTCCTCTTTTGAAATATTCTAAAACCAACCCGCTGCTTTTACTTGTGCTGCCGGCTATTTCAGACAGATGAGTATCAGTTGTTATATTTGGATTATTTTCTAATATCTTTATGGCTTCATAAATACTATCTTTTGAGACAGTGCTGCCTACATGACAAATATGCAGTCTCCTGCCGCCGGCTGTTTCTACTGCTCTTTGTACTCCATTTAAACCGGCTCCGGTGTGAAGCAGCAATGGGATATCATACAGAATACTCTTATCAAGGAGCTTATCCAAAAACTCTTGACTTATATCGCTTTCTATATGGGCAATTCCGCCTAAAGGAAGAACAACTTCTCCAATAGCTGTAATACCATATTCAATAAATTCTTCTATCCTGCCGGATAACCTTTCGTATGGAACAGCAAGTTTAGCATAGGTTTCATGCCCCCTTGTGTCGTAGGGCTCAATTGATACCGCCGTTGCAATATTAACACTTTGGCCTTCACATACATCAAGCATATCCTTCAGTCCGCCATAATGTTCTATAATGGGAATTCCGGAAAAAGTGTTGCATGGCATAACCAAAGGCGTTGTAATACCGCAAAATGGAAGTATATCAGCAATATATTCTATAGTATTTCCGGGATTAACTTGAAGGTCGATAAACCCCGGTACAATATATTTGCCTTTTGCATTAATTACTTCTGCACCATGATTTAAATTAATCTCTTCTTCAACTTTTATTATATTTTCTCCTTCAATTAAAAGGTCGTATATGCCAATCCTATTATTTCCCGGATCTATTAAAAACCCTTCCTTTATAATTCTTTTGTCCACTAAATCACTCCTTTTCAAATGCTAAGAAAATATCAAACCCTTGATTGTTTTTTATCTTAACTCTACATAGAAGCTGAAACTCCGGGACCTAGCGGGAGACCTATCAGCAGCCATGTTACATAGAATAATATCCAAAATACATATATTAGCAAAGAATAAGGCATGCTAAGTGAAATAACCGTACCTATGCCTAACTCTTGCCCCTTGTTTTTGTATTTCTCCATCATCCCTAAAATAACCGGTATATATGCCGATAATGGAGTAATCATGTCAATAGCTGAGTCGGAAATCCTGTATCCCATTTGTGCAGCTGCAGGAGATATGCCTACCATTGCTAACATTGGAACAAAAACCGGAGCTAAAAGCATCCATTTTGTTGTGCCGCTTGTTATAAATATGTTTACAACTCCACATAACAGAATGAAAAGAAGCAGCAATGGAATACCTGATATATTCATATGTTGTAGAGCTTCTGCTCCTTTTATTGCTATTATGGTAGAGATGTTGCTTTTACCAAACCATGTTATAAACATTGAAGCTGGTAAACATACTACTAAGAATCCCGATACGCCCACTAATCCTTTTTGCAGAAATTTTGCCACATCTGCTCCGGATTTAACGGAACCTGTGGTCTTGCCATAAGCAATGCCAACCAACATGAAGAAAGAAAATAAAAGAAATAGTATACTGCTGACAAGCGGCGAGCTTGGTAATATTTTGCCTTCGTTACTTCTTAAGAAACCATTTTCAGGCACTGTTAACAGCAGTAAAATAATTAGAAAAACAAGTGCAGTAACGCCTGCTGCTCTTAAGCCTTTGGATTCATCTTTAGTTACAACATATTCGCTGTCAATATTTGCACTGAGTTTAGTGTCTTCAGGATCAAATTTTCCTAATACAGGAATTATTATTTTCTCGGTAACCAGAGTCACTATAAGAGCTATGATCAATGTGGAAGAAGCCATTATATACCAGTTCATTAATGGATGAACCGGAGCATCTATGCCAAAGGAAGTAACAACTGATTGTGTGATTCCGGCTAACAGAGCATCTGTTCCGGCTATGAATAAATTGGCAGAAAATCCGCCGTATGCTGCAGCATAACCTGTCATTATTCCTGCTACCGGATGTCTGCCTAAAGAATAAAATATCGATGCACCTATTGCCGGAGCAAATACTATACCTGCGTCAGAAGCAATGTTTGCACAAACACCAACCACTGCCACAATATAAGTAACTAAATATTTTGGAGCTCCTAAAACAAGTCTTTTCATAAGTGCCTGAATTAATCCTGACTGTTCAGCAACCCCGATACCAAACATCATTACGACTACTATTCCTATAGGAAAGAATCTAATGTATGTATTTACAAAATCTGACATAATAGTTTGCAATTCAGCTCTTGAAAGTAAGTTAACCACAGCTACTGTTATTTCCTTTACCTCCTCGGTTGCTACCCTTGAGGCTGCCATATAGGTTACTGAAACGTTTGCCTTAGCCATAAAATAAGATAAGAATAGAATAAAAACCGATAGAATTGTAAAAAGCGTCAACGGGTGCGGGAGTTTATTTCCGACTCTTTCAACTCCCCTGATAAAACCTGCCATGGGTGTCTTGTTTTTTTTAATGTCTTTTTTTTCGCTGTTTTGGGTACTCATATTAATCCTCCTTTTTATAAAATATTTTTTCGGAATACTCCGAGTTTTCGAGTGTAAGGAAACCTTTATATTGTTATATATGTATAATTTATAGTATATATGTCTGTGCCAGGCACCGCAAAGTAAACTTATCTTCATGCTGTGATTGCAACGGTTATAGGGTTGCACACCTGTACCAACTATCCCAAAATCGACTGAAAGTAAACTTATTATGACAAAAGTCAGCATTCTTAGTCCTTGTAAGACAAACCTGCCGTATATATAATGACATCAAAGATATGTTATGTTATCGGAGGGGCTGATGGGGAGGAAACCGAGGATAGAATATAAAGGTGCAATTTATCATGTTATTCAGAGGGGAAATAACAAGGAATATATTTTTAGGAAAGCTGAGAATAAAAAATTCTTTTTAACTAAGCTGAAAGAAATCAAAAATACGATGGGCTTTGATATTTATGGTTTTGTATTGATGGACAACCATTATCATTTCATTATTAAATGCCATGAATATGGTATCAGCACTATAATGCACAGGATCAACTGTAATTATGGCAAGTATTATAATGCTTTGTACAATCGAACGGGACATGTTTTTCAGGACAGATACAATGGAATATTGGTGAGGAATGAAGGTTACCTGTTTTCTCTTTTAAGATATATTCATCAAAATCCTGTTAAGGCTAATATGTGTAAAAACATTTCTGATTATAGGTGGAGCAGTGACTATTTTTACAGAAACAACAAATGCAGAAGTATTGTACACATAGATGCGATCTTAAATGCTTTTTCATCTGATAGGAATACAGCTATTAAACAGTACATAAAGTATATGGACGCACCCGGTATGGAAGAAAGCACAAAATTTGAAGATACTGATGCCATTGGCGAAAAAGAAGAAAATGAGGAAACAGTAGAAACAGAGGAACAAGAAAAGGACGCGGTAATACTTTCATTGGATGATATATTAAATAAGGTCACAGAAAACGATAAAACAATTATTTATAAGATAAAGAGCGGCTCTCGGATTAGAGAACTTACGCAATATAAAAAAATGTATGTGATGAAAGCCT
>ENA-UOOE01001007-UOOE01001007.1-fermentation-metagenome-genome-assembly--contig:-NODE-1007-length-24904-cov-3.666586_pt1 | contig 24904 bp, 18 predicted proteins | sample MGYA00245776_ERZ724021 | MGnify/ENA primary metagenome ERZ724021 (study PRJEB28704, sample SAMN03018321) | fermentation metagenome | biome: anthropogenic terrestrial biome; feature: soil; material... | reverse complement strand
TATACCAAGTAATAAGTTTTAGAGGCTGTATTTAAGGCTTTTTTAATAAAGGAAGCCTTTTTATTTTGAGTGAAGAAAAGGACAATTATTATTATTATATAGTTAGATGTATTTCTGGTAAGTGAATATTGAGTAAACAAAAAGAACATTTAGCTTTTTGAAAATGGACAGGAATTATTGGAGATTACAAACATAAATAAATGTTAACCATATCTCATAAAGCCATTATTTGAACTTTGTAAAGTCGTTTAAATATGCAAAATAAGAATAAAAAGTGGTAAAAATACTCGAAATGAGTAAATAAATCTAAAAAAAGACTAAATTGTTATGAAAGACCTTTTAGAAACATTGAAATCTCATAATTGAAGAAGCCTTTTAAACAAGAATTACTTATATGAAAACCTTTCTTATTATTTGCCTTTGATGATTTTGATATTTAAAATATCTCCGCACTAAAAAGAGGAGGCTAGGGGTATGTCTCGAAAAATAGTTTCTATTGTTTTGCCTGTTTTAACTTTCTTAGCCTTATCTGGAACTGGCTTTGGCGTTTGGGTCTTTAATTCTGAAAACAATACTACTGTTTAATATGCTAATTATGAAGTTTCCTCAGCTGCTGGCTTAGATGGTTTAAGTCTTAAGTTAACTGATTCAAATATTATTTTGGATGCTTCGGGATCCGATTTAACAATCGGTGGTGATTTATCCTGCAATATTGATCTTCAAAAAGGAATAATTGGAACCGTTAATGCTTCAGAGACTGGCTATGACTACACTGAAACTCAAGGAACTTTAGACTTAAGTGTTAAATATCATCTAGCTGTTAGTTTCTTTGGCGGAATAGATAAATATTTATCTACTGATACCGTAGTTTTGGATTCTCTTACTCCTACTGCTAGTACTACTTATGATTTTCCTAAACAGTATTCCACCAGTGGAAACTATACTTATCAATTTTCTGTATCTTTTAAATGGTCTGCTTTCCCTTCTTCTATTGATGACTACACTCAAATGGTTAAGACCATCAAATCAGCTGAATCTAAAATTACGGTGACTGCTTCTATTCCCGAAACTCCCATATTAAGTATTAAATGGAAGTGAATCAAAATGAAATTATCTAAAAAATTTAAATTATTCACTTCTTTCTTCTTAATCGGTGTTGCCATTACTCTAATAGCCTCTATCGGTTATGGAGCCTGGGTTTTTAATGATACTAAGTCAGCTGGTGATGATGCTTCTATTGATGCTAACGATGTCAGCGTCGATGATATTGCCGAAAACTACTATTTTGCTTCCGATTTAAGCTCTAAGAACTACTACAATGTTTATTTCTTTGCTCAGCCTCAGATTTCTTATTATGTTTATCATTATGGCTATACCCCACTTCAGGCATACAAGTATTTTTGCGACAAGTTTTATGATGATAGTTCTACTAATAATAAGGTAGAAGGAGGAACAACTTCTGGTTATTCTATTTATAGCCGTTATTACTACGGTTATTGGTCTGATGCTTCTAATACTTGTGATGGAACAGCAACTGGATATAAAGTCATCAAAAATGCCTATAAAAGAGTTTCCACTTCTCAGTTCCAGAGTTTAGGTAACTTGATTTGCGGTATGGGTGATGGTCATATTGATAATCCTTCTGCCCATTATGATGGCTATGGCTTATATAACTTAGGATTTACTAGTAATAACGAAACTGCTTCGGAAAAGGGCTATAAAGCCTATCCTCAGTTTGAGCAATTCAATACGAATAAGCTTTTATCTACTTATACTATCAGCTCTGATAGCCATAACATCTATCTTTATCCTATTTATTCTTCCGGCAAGGATTATGACTCTTCAGCCGCTGTTCCTGATGTCAAGATGAGAGAAAGAGTCAATGATAGTGGAAACTATCGAGATAAGCATTATCTCTCACGCTCTAATTATACGATTTCAGGATTAGGGAATGATGATTTAGATTACTACTATTCATTAAGCAATATGCTTGTTTCTTCCGATACTGGCAGTTTAGGATCACAGGATAGTTACTATAATTCTGGCTTTGATTACAGCATCGCTGTCGATGGTGATCGCCGATTATATTATTCAGACGGAAGCTTTGAATCTCAAAAATGGTCAGGCAACTGGTCCGTCTCTAAGACTATTGATATTTCTTCCTATAGCCCTGGAACCTATAACCTCTATTTATACTTCAATGAATCAAATACCGAAGCGGGGTTGAATTCTGCTAACAAGAAAGTAAAAACTTATTTCCAAAATAATTTTGAAATCTATAAATCTGGAAGTCAAAATCCTAGTGCTATAGATGACTTAACCGTATCAGGGTCTAGTTATAGAGTGTATGCTTCACTACTTTATTTTGTTGAGAAAGTCTCTGACTTTAGATTTGTCGGTGAAACGACTGGTTCCTTGTCTTATGATACCAGCAATGGAACAGTTATTCCTTTCCAGCAGAACACTGACTTAGATGGAAACAGCTATATCTACTACACCAATGAAGTTATCCTTCCTAGCCAGAAATATACTGACTTCGGTATTAACTTCGGAACAGTTTTGGATGATGGCTCTTCTATCGTCAAGATTGATTCTTCTGCCACTGATACTGCTTATCCTTGCTATCAGCCAGGCGCTACTAATTCTGATAAGACACAATATACCGATCCTTCCGGAAACTTAGTCTACTATACAAACGATAAGATTAATGGCACTTCTAATACTACTTTGGATAATCCTGAAAAAATACAAACCTTTAAGGTTAGTGCACCTGGTGTTTATAGATTTAGAATTTCGGTGACCTATAAAAACGGTGTTCCCTCTGATATCCAATTATCCGCCGCTTACTTGAGAGGTGTCTTTGTTGAACTCTTCAGTGCTAATCCTACAGGAACTATTAATAATTCTTCTGGAAACAGTACGGGCTATGTTGATCATTCCGCTTACGAATACCGCCTTAATGATTACTATGATGCCAAAATTTACAGCAGTTCTAAGTTCACCAAGACTGGAACTACTACAACTTATAGTCTGAGTGACATTGTTCCTACCAATGCTTACTTAAAAGACCATGTCTTAGGAGATATTATTAAGATTGATCCTAACTGCGTGGTTAACGGGCATGATAAAATTAACTGCTTCTACGTAAATGGAACCTGGTCTAACTCATTTTCGCTAAATAAAAACTACATTTTCTACTCCAGTACTGGCTCCATTAATTAGTTAGTCTCAAAGCACAAAAAGGCCTGTCTTAAAGACAGGCTTTTTTATTAGAAAATATTTAAAAAACAAATTTAAGGGGTTTAGCAAGAAAAAGCAAAAAACTTGCAAAAAAAATTAAAAAAAGAAAAAATAGATGCAAAATTGATCGCCTACATAACAATTTCAAATATGGCTTTGAACATATTTAATTAGAAATACTAAATACAAAAATGCAAATTTGTTATATGAATGTACCTTTTACAATAGCTATCATTTGTTACTTTTAAAAAATAATTCGAAAAAGAAAAAACATATATTTTTGTTAAAAAGGCGAAACATATTTAATATTTTCGAAGACACCTATAAATATTTTCCATACAGTTGTAAAAATTTTGTCCTCTTTTAGGATATAGTCAAAAGGCCATAACCATTGTATACAACAATTTATCTTGGTAAAGAAAGGAACCAATAATTAAAATATATAAGCATTAAAAAGAAAGGCATGTGTATGAGAAAAAAGTTTTTTTCCATAATTATTCCACTAACTTCTTTTATCGCACTAGTAGGAACCGGTTTTGGTGTTTGGGTTTTCCAGACTAATACCAGTACTACAAAACATGCCAATTTCGAAGTTACCGATGCTTTCTCAGTCAGCGGGTTATCAATAGCTATGGATCCCACTGATGATGATATCGTCTTAGATGAATCAGATACTGATATGAAAGTCAAAGCAAACGTCATTGCCTCTATTGATTTTCGTCACTGCCTCTATTGATTTTGTCAATGGTCTTATTGGTACCTATAAGGTTGATAATTATGAATATACTAGCACTGACTTAACTTCTAAGAAGATTAGGGTTTCCTATACTCTTGATAGTACTGTTTCTGGAAAATTAGGTGACTTTATTGAATTATCTAAGGTTTATGTAACTACTGAAGATAATTTAGGAACTGCCAAGCCTTTTATTTATAACAAAGATTATACCTATAACAATACTAATAATCTTTCGGATACGATATCATTCAGTTTTCTCTATAAATGGAAAGCTAATAAGGCTCCTTCCACTAGAGAAGACTTTTCTAATTTGAATTCTGCTATTAGTGATACTGGATCTATCTTCAATGTCAGTGCCGAAATCACTGATGCTCAAGTTATATAGGAGGAATTAAAAAATGAAATTCAATTTAAAGAGATTCCTTCCTGTTGCTCTTATTGGAGTATGTGTTACTTTGATTGGTGTCTGCTTTGGCTCTTGGTTCTTTTCTAATGGCATGAAAGCTGAGACTTCCTTTGGTGCCCAAGGCGGTGGAGAGGAAGATACTAATGTTCATATTGATGATATCAACGAGAACTATTATTTTGCTTCTGATTTAAATCCTGAGAACTACTACAATGTCTATTTCTTCCCGTCACCTGATGCTGCTAAGTATGCAAGTAATGGAAGTAATGGAACGACTGTTAAGACTTACACCGTTAAAGCTACTCAGACAAGGACGAAGACGAGAACCTGGAAGAATGGTTCTTGGAGTAACTGGTCAAAAAATTGGTCCACTGGTTCATGGAGTGATTGGGGTAATGATACCTTAGCTGATACTCAAACATCTGGTGACACCTCTAGCTTTGATAACCCTAAAGATTATTATGATGCAGGTAGTTCTTCATCTTCATCTTCAGTAACAAGTGAAACTACTGATAATAATGATTTTGATGACAATAGCTGGACTGGTGATGCGCCAGGTTCATATTGGTGGTCTGGAAGTACTTGGACTCAAACTAGAACCAAGACAGGTTACTATACCGTTACTTCTACTAGTTCAACTTCTTATCCTTCTTCTGCTTCTCAAGGCTATTGGGGATCAACTCAGACTCCGGCTGCTTCTGATAGTAGTACCAATGATGGAACCGTCTATGGCTATAAGAAGTTTACTGATGTCTATAAGCAACTTAGTACTACTCAGTATCTTACCTTAGGTGATTTATTCTGCACTTATAGCGATGGATATGGCTGGTATGGGTGTTTTGCCGGCTTTACTTCTGATGAGAGTATTGCTCAGAACAACTTGAAGAGCGGTAATAATACTACTGCTTATTCTGTACCTCAGGTTGATCTCTTTGATTTAAACAATCCTTTATCGGTTTATGATACTGATAATGACCACAATATTTACCTATATGCTATCTATACAAATGGTAAGGATCCAGTTATTGCTTCTGATTCTTCTAAAGCTAAATTCCCAGGTGTTCATATAATCCAAAGTGGACAGGAAAACAGCCCGAGAGTCTTCCAGTGGATGTTCTTACCTTCAACCTCTTCCTCATGGACCTTTGGCACTAGTAGTGCCCCTTATATTTATAGTATTAAGAATGTTTTAGTTAAATCCTCCTCTTCTTCCGATTCTCTACTTAATGTTTACTACAAAAAGAAGAATTATCTCTTACAGACTGACCATCTACATAAGGATGGTGGCTATGATGGTGGTTGGAATGGCTGGCAGAACAATTCTGGCATACGTGGTGAATTCAATATCAATCTCAGTAATCTTCTCGATGACAAATTGATAGAAAACTGTGTTTATAACTTCTATGTCTATTATAACGAAACAAGTGTTGATAATGCCTCTCTTAGTTCTTTAAAGAATTCCACTGCTGATACTAATATGAATAAGAAAAACATTATCTACCAGACAGATACTTCCGCCGATGATAATAGCGGCAACCTAAAATCAAAAAGCGATGGTACTAACTATGATTTCTATCTTACAGATAAGCTAAAAGTTAATCATAATTCCTACACTTCTTCCTATATGAAGATCTACGTTGAGAGGGTTTATAACTACCAGGTGACTGGTGATTTAACTGGAAGCTACGTCTATAACGATGCTAATGCCTCTGCTACTTTCCCTATCGCTTACTCTAAAACCGATGATGATGGCTATTATGTCTATGAATCCAATGAAATGATCTTCCCTAACCCAAGTAAGACTAGTTTCACTGTTAACTATGGTTCTAGTTATGATAAAAGCATCTTGTCTTTAGATGATGCTATCACACCCTGCTATGAATCTAACGGCACCCAATACACGAACCCTTCCGGAAAGAATGTCTATTACTTAGGCTCCAAAACGGAAGCCACTAGCGATACGGAAGCTACAGATAGTGAATATGCTCACCTTGAGAAAACAGGAACAGTTGAGAGTAGTGGTATGCCTATCCTTGACTTCAACAATAATGCCGGCTCTTACAAAATCATGGTAAGAGTTAAGTATTCAACTAAGGGTGTCCCTTCTGAGATTAAAGTATCAGCCGCTTACTTAAAAGGCTTCTTTGTTGAAATCTTTGATGATAACCCGACTTCTAAACTTGTTGTTGGCTCTACTACCACTGATTATGTTGACCATTCTAACTATAAATACAAAGCTAACTTAGCTTCTACTGATGGTGTCACTGCTATTAGTTCTTCTTCGGAATTCAACGCCAAGTCTGGAAGCGGAACTTACTCCTTTACTGAGATTGTGCCTTCTAATAAGGTCTTATAGGATCATGTCTTAGGTAAGAAGATGATGATTTATCCTAACTGTAAAATTTCAGGACATGATTCAGCTAATATCTTCTACTACTCTAATGAATGGCATTCTACTTTCCCAGTCATGAAAAATTACATCTTCTATCTTCATGACATAGCTTAACAAAATAGGCCGGCAAAATCCGGCCTTTTTTTGTCTTAATGAAAGAAGAGATAAATTGTGCTAAAATTAACACATTGAAAGGATTTGCTTTAATGAAAAAAAGTAATAATACGATTCAGCTAAAGCCAGTTGAAATCAACGACTTATATTCCTATAAGTTTTTGTCTTCTTTGGTTCTTTCTCCTGATGCTTCAACTTGTGCTTTTATTGTTTCCAAGGCTATAAAAGATGGTAACAATTATGGATCAGATATTTATGTCTATAAGGATAAGAAAGCTTTACAGTTAACGGCTGACTCTAAAGCCGGATTCTTTATTTTTGATTCTAATGATGAAATTCTTTTTGCCACTAACCGTGATAAAGAAGATAAGAAGAGAAGCGAGAAGCAGGATGAATTCACTTCTTTCTATCGGATCAGCTTAAATGGCGGTGAAGCTAAAAAAGCCTTCATGGTTCCTTTTAATGCTTCTTCCATCAAGAAAATCAGTGACGGATTATATCTTTTAGGGGCTGAAATCTCTTTAGATGCCCCCGAGTTCTATAAGATGAACGACAAGGACAAAGAAAAGGTCTTGGATGAGAGAAAGAAGAACCGCGACTATGAAGTCATGGATGAGTCTCCTTACTATGCAAATGGCGCTGGCTTCATCAATAAGAAGAGGAATGTCCTCTTCCTTTATGATAGCAAGAGCAATAAGACTACTTTGATTACCGACTATCACGATAATGTCGGTGGCTATGATTTTACTGATCAATACATCTATTACACTTCCTCTAAAGTTAAAGAGACCCCGGTCTTATTCTCGGAAGTCGATTGCTATGATTTAAAGACTAAGAAGAAGACCCAATTATTAAAGCCCAGCTATATGATCATGGATCTTAACTGCTTCAATAACCAAGTCCTTTTAGCTATGACTGATGGAAAAGAATTTGGCATCAATGAGAACCCTAAGTTCTATGTTCTTGATCCTCTTACTAAAAAGCTTTCTTTGCTAGCCGACAATGATGAAGAAATACCTGGATTCATCTCCAGCGATGTCCATTATGGGGCTACAAGATTTACCAAAGTCGACCAAGGTTATTACTACTATCTGACTCCTATCAGGAATAGACTTGTTCTCCATCGCTTGACTAAAGAAGGTAAGACTGAAGCTGTCATTGATAAAGAAGGAGCCATCAACGATTTCGATATTGTCAATGGAAGATTAGTATATAGCGCTGACTATGATATGAAACTCAATGAAATCTATGAAGGAAAAGAACGTCTTACTTCCTTTAATGATGAGGCATTAGCCTCTAAGTACGTAGCTAAACCTAATGTCTTCTCCTATAAGTCTCAAGGCTACGATCTAGACGGCTTTGTCCTCTTACCGATGAACTATAATCCGAAGAAGAAATATCCTTCAGTCTTAGATATCCATGGCGGACCTAAAGCAATCTATGGTCAGGTCTTTATGCAGGAAATGCAGGTTTGGGCCTCTAAAGGCTACTTTGTCTTCTTTACTAATCCTTACGGTGGAAGCGGAAGAGGAAATGCCTTTTCTGACTTAAGAGACAAGTACGGAACTATCGATTATCAGAACCTGATGGATTTCACCGATGAAGTCATTAAACGCTATCCTTCTATCGATAAAAAGAAAATCAATGTCACCGGCGGGAGCTATGGCGGTTTTATGACTAACTGGATTATCACCCATACTACTAGATTCAATAGTGCTGCAACGCAAAGAAGTATTTCTAACTGGGCCACAATGCTTGGCTTATCCGATATTGGAATCAATGATATTGTCTCTTCCTATGAAGTTGGGAAAGTCAATAAGAGCTACTTCACCGATGAGGGCATCAAGAATCTATGGAGAATGTCCCCTCTAAAAACAGTCGATAGTGTCACAACTCCGACTCTCTTCATCCATTCTGACTGTGATTACCGTTGTCCTATGGCGGAAGGCTTACAGCTATTCACTGCCTTACTGTACAAAAATGTTGAGACTCGGTTTGTCCTCTTCCATGGCGAGAACCATGAATTATCAAGAAGCGGAAAGCCTGAGCATCGAATCCGAAGATTAACTGAGATTACTGCTTGGTTTGATAAGCACTCAAAGTAAGGAAAAAGGAGCGGCTTGATACCGCTCCTTTTTATAGTTAGACGTTTAAGTAAACGTAGATGTAAAGGCTATAGACTCCGTATTTATCGAGAACTGTAAACAAATCCAAGTAAGGTGTGACATACAGGGTATCTGAGATTTTGATGCTAGAGGAATAAGTGGTCTGATAGGCTCCAGTTAACTGTGACTCTAAATCACCCCAGCCATTTTGGGTTAGTTTGGTGACAAAAGCACTTAACTCACTAGTTGCAGAAGTCTTATCTCTTCCTAAAGGTACGATGATTTCCCGATAGGGTTCATTTATGCCAATTACTGAATAAGGAGAAAGCTGACCGACTGTAGGAATTAAATTGACAATGGATTCGCTCTTACAGAAAGATACCAATTCATCATAAACATCCTCTTGGTTTTCTAAAAGCTGTTTCCAAGTCAAGCTAGAGCAATCGGTTTTAATATCAGCAACTTGGAAGGGGGAAGTGATGGATCCGATATTAGTGTAAGTAGTAACGGTTTTATAATCACTGCCGACATTTGTAAAAACGAGACTATCAGTATTTAGTGTGATAGTTAAGTCAGCAATATTGTCCCCTAAGAACATATCATAAGTGCTGCAGGAGGGAGTAATTGCAGGAACTATCTTTTTCAAGGTAAAGGTGTTGCTGTTTTGATCAAAGACTTTAGAAGAAATTTCAAATGTTGGTAGAAGAGTATCAAAAGAATAGGAAGTAGCCCCAAGGTATTGATAATAGTTACCGGCAACCTTGAAAGCCTGATAAACAGAGCCTCCCTTTTCATAATAGGCAAAATGGGAATTTACGCCATCTATTGAAGAAGCTACGACATCAATTTGGTTACTAAAGACATCAGTCGAATAAGAAGCCTTCATTAAGACTTCCTTGCCGCTGGTTAAATCATAGTACTGAGTATTGACATGGTAGTTATGGTTCTTTAGAGCGGATATTCTACTATCGAGATTTTCAGCAGTCGAACTATCAGTGAAAGGATTTACTACTTTAACCTGAACATTGCCAAAATCGGAAACGGAGGCTGTAATAGTCAAAGTCTTTTTTGCTGATGTGGATACAGAATAAGGTTCAAAAGTAGCTTCATAATCAGTGATCTTATAGCCATCAGTATGGACGAGGAATTTGCTTAATGAGTATTGGGTTGTACCTAATAGTCCAAAGCCAAAAAGAGTTTTGCCTGTGAAGTTAGTCTCATCAAAAGTAAATTCATAATGATTTAAGGTCTTAGTGAAGTCATAGTGGTTAGTTAATGAGAAAGGATTGGCAAAGCCGAAATCTAAAAAGCTGATGCTCTTATCGTCAGTAGTGGCATAGGAATTAGTCAGGCCTTCATAATGAATGACATTATCAATTCCTAAATAAGCTAGGGAGGCTTTGGTATCATGACTTACGATATAACCGGAATCCATAAGTTTATCCCGGGTAATATTGTCATTAGTGGTGCTACTTTGGTATTCTTAAAATGAGTAGGCTTTACCATCAGCATGGTAATCTAAGTAATTGTAAGTGCTTTCAGTAGAAGTAGTGTTACCATTATTAGTCTTAGTTACAGTATGAAGAATACCCTCACTTTTATATCCTTTCTTAATATCTAGAAGCATTTTAGAAGTAAGAGAAGTGGATTTCTCTAATTCGGAAGTAGAAGATTGTTTATCAGTGGAAGCCACTTGAGAACTAGTGTTGTTTCCACCTTGTGTGCAAGAAACTAATAAGAATAGAGAAAGAAGTGACATTGAGACATTTTAAAAATTGCTCATGGTAATCTCCTTATTTACTTCCTTAATTTGCCATAATTTTTGTTCACTTAATTAATTATTTAAAAATTAAAAGTTTAGTTTTATAATTAGTACTATCTAAGGAAAAGAGGGCAAACTATGTTCAAAAAGTCTGTATTCATAATGATTATTCCGTTGCTGGTTTTAGCAAGCTGTGGTGAGAATTAATCTAATTGCCCAATAAGTTCTTCTACTAATGATAATGATTCCTCCAGTACTTCTAAGGCAATCGAAGATATTACGGTTACTTACAAAAATTATGATGGGACAGTCTTGCAGACGTCCAAAGTCAAAGCTGGTGAAGTACTTCCTGAATATACTGGAGATACTCCTAAAAGAGATCAAGACAGTCAGTATTTCTATGTTTTTAATGGCTTTGAGAGCAAATTAAAAACCACTTCCTTAATTACTTATACAGCTACCTATAAGGAAGTCGACTATACTGTCACCGACAATTACACTCGGGGATTCACTGATGAGTCTAAAACTGCCATTGAGTTAACTTCATTTGCTGATCCTTACCGTGAATATCCTGAAATCTATATTCCTGATGAAATTCAATATCAGAATGAATACTATCCGGTTACTACTCTAGCTAACTTCTGCATAAGCTCTCAGTATGCTACTAAGATTCATATCGGTGCTAATGTTTCCTCCATTGGTTCTTTATTCATCTCCGATTATCAATCTGCTCAGATTAGCTATATTGATGTTGATAGTTCAAATGAAACCTTTAAGAGTGTTGATGGTATTCTTTATAATCATGACCTTACCAAAGTACTTAAGATGCCTATTTCCTATCTTAAAGAAACCTACTTGCTACCTGATACCGTTACCGAAATCGGACCTAATGCCTTCCAGGATGTAAGAGGAGTAAGAAACTTTGAGACTAATAAGACTAGTACTTTAAAGAAAATCGATGAGCAGGCTTTTGCTGCTTCCTTGATTCAGAAATGTCAATCTTCCTGATAGTCTTACTTATATTGGCATAAGAGCTTTTTGGCTTAATAAAAGAATCCAGACTCTTGAGATTCCTAAAAATGTCGTTTTCACAACCGATGATTCTTCCCTTCAGTTTGCTTCAATGAGTGATTTAAACACCCCAGATTCTGCCTTAAGTAGCTGCCCTTCCTTACAGAGTGTTAATTTACCTACTACTTTAAAATCTATTGGAAGGTTTGCTTTCTCTGATGATACTCGCGTTAAGGAAGTTGAGCTTCCTACTGGCTTAGTCTCAATTGGTGAAAGCGCCTTTTCTGGTAGCCGTCTATATAATTTGACTACTACCAATAAGGTCAGCGTTGGAAGTCTTACCCTTCCTGATGGAGTAACTGAGATCAGTGACTTTGCTTTTTCTGATACAGCCATATCAGGTGATATTACTATTGGCAAGAATATTACCAAGGTTGGCACTTATTCCTTCTATGGCGATGAGTATATATTATCTTATCTAGTTGAAGAAGGCAGTAAATATTTCAGTTCCTATAATGGCATTCTTTGCAATAAGGAACAGACTAAATTGCTGATGCTTCCTAATGATCTTTACGGAGACTTAGTCTTACCTGATACCGTCAATGAAATCGGATCCGACTTCTTAAGCGGAAATAAAACCATCATCAAGTTTGTGGCTGGCTCTGGTTTAACTAAAATCGGCGATAATGCTTTTGCTAATTCCATTATCAGAGATGTATTTTTGAATGAAGGCTTAACTGGTCTTGGAGATAGTTGCTTTGCAAACACTAAATGCCTTAATGAGATTACTTTCCCTTCTACCTTAAAAGAAATATCCGCTTTTGCTTTCCAAGGTTCTGCCATTAACGATATTGATTTTGGCGGTGTAACCACTATTGGACAAGAGGCTTTCTATAACTGCGATGATTATGAAACTGTTGATATGTCTGCTTCTAAATAGCTACCATTGGTTCTTTTGCTTTCTCCTCATTTAAAGATACAGCCTTTACTTCCTTTGTTACCGGAAGTGAATTAACTACTTTCACTAATGCTTTCACAACTTGCCAGAATATTACTTCTTTCGATATGTCGAGATCTGCTAAGGTCACTACTTTGGAAACGGAATTCCTGGGTTCTTCGAATAAGGTAATTAATACTTTGATTCTACCTTCTTCTCTTACGAAGATGAGCCATGATACTTTAGGAACCTTCCCTAAACTGAAAGACCTTAAATATACTGGCACTAAAGAGCAGTGGAATACTTTAGTGGCAAACTCTCTTTTGACTAAACAGGAGAAGATTGATAATGCCGACTGGGGCGAATGGTTTGGGTCTAACTATGATACTTTGACTAGTATTACGGTTAATTATGGTACGGGAAGTGAAGAGAAAATCAGTGTCAACTTACGTGATACAAAAGGAAAATTAGCTTAATAGAGCTAAAAAGAGGAAAAAAGAATATGAAAAGAAAGAATGTAAGTTTCTTAGTTTTGCTTTCGTGCCTTGCCTTAGTAGGCTGTACTACTAATGTCTCTTCTTCAAGTCCGGCTACTTCATCTAGTTCGCCGGCTACTTCTACTTCTACTTCTTCGTCCGTTAAAGCCACTTATACAGTTACTTCTGTTACGGGTATTGCTAATGGTGCCTTAAAGTTTGATAAGGCTTCCTATAGCAAGGATGACACAGTAATTATTGATGTTCGTCCTAGTGATGGCTATTACTTAGCTAGTATTACTTTGGACGATGCCGATACCGTTTTAAACACTTTCACTGAAGGAACTCGCTACTATTTCACCATGCCTGCTAAGAATGTTGTTGTTAATGCTACTTTCGATAACGTTTACAAAGTAAACTCGGTCAACAAAATCAACTGGGGAACAGGAACCAGCTCTTATATCAGCAAGCTTACTTTGGCTGATGGAACCACCGAAGTTTCCTCTGCTACAACTTTTAGAGCCGGAGAATCCGTAACTTTAAACCTTTATGCTGGCGCGAATTATAGTTGGCAGAATGGTTTCTATTACACCAACACCAAATCTTTCTTCCTCAACGTTAATGATGATGTCTATCAGGCCGCTTTACCTGCTAATTTTGATTCAGGCACGACTAAAAACACTGATCATTTCATTTTTTCTTTCACCATGCCTTCAAGTGATGTTGACCTTTATGTTACCTATAATAACTATATCTATGAAGATGATACTTCTGGCCATAAGATCACGGTTGAAACAACTGGTGGCGTAAAAGCTTTAGGGTATAATCCTAATGCTAAATACTCAGGCGCTACTTTATATGTCCTTAGAGAAGATAGTACCTTAGTCAATGTACAGTACCAGTATGCTGGGGCTACTGAATGGACTGATTTGGGTCTGAGTTTTGAAACTACCGCAAACAGTTATTTTGTCGACAATATTTCTTATACTAAAAACTTGTATCTTACTGGTGATGTCACTATTAGATTTACCGGAACTGCGGTTACTGAAAAGAACATCACTTACACTAACGCTGATAAGGTAACCTTCACTTCTAATGAAGGTGTGGCTTTAGCTAAGGCTTTACCAGGTGATAGAGTGAACATCGATTTTACTGTAAAAAATAATACTGATGTCTTAAAGCCTATTACTATTACTGGCATTGATGAAGACAAACTTATCACTAATAAGATTGGATCGGTTAGCTTTGATATGCCTAATGCCGAAATCGCAATTACTTTCAATGTGGTAGCTGGTTCTGCTGTAACCTTCAAAGACAATGAAGACGTTCTTCAGGTAAAAGGCGTTAGAAGATATCTAAGCGATGATTTCACTGCTTATCCGACAGAGTTGAGAATGGCAAGGAATTCTATCTCTTCTTAAGCGATATCTCACTTGATACCGGCAAATTAATCACTGGGGCTAAGCTTAATGGTGGCGAGACTGCAAGCATCACCAGTTCCTATTCCGGAAACCATTTTACCTTCACTATGCCCGAAAGCGGAACAGCTGAAATCACCATAATTACTGCTAATAGTTATACCATTACCGTAAACAAGGTAACTGGAGGTTAGGTTTATCTCTCTTCTTCAAGCTCTGGTTATGCTGCTGGAACCATAATTAGCGGTTCCTACTATGCCGATAATATGTATGAATTTGATAAATTATCTATCCTTAAAGCAGATGACACGGATGTCACCTCTTTAATTACTGATTTAGTTGTCGGTGATGGAAATTTCCGGTTTACGATGCCTGACTATAGTATTCAGATTACTCCTTCTTGGAAGAAGCAGGCTTCTTGGGGTATTATTGTCGATTTAGGAACCAATGCTTCCAAATTTGCTTCTGACGGCTACAATCGTTCCTATATTCAAGGAGATACTTCCTATAACTCTCAGTATTTCCCAGCAACTGTTTCCGAAACTGCGGCTTCCTTTAAGCCTGGCGAGACGGTTTCTATGACTTTGAACATTAACGATTCTACGGTTATTCCTACTGCTGTCATCAATGATGGTACCACTACCACTAAGTATTCAGCCGACAGTTATTCATCTTATAATGGTATTTATACTTTTGGCTTTTCTAAATTCTACAAGATGAATTCTAATATCAACCTAAGCTTTGAATTAGTTGCTAAGACCGTTTTAAAAGCTACTATCAACAACCCCAATAATATTGCCCTTGCCTTTAAAGTCAATGGCGAGACTGCTACCGATTTAAGCAATGTAAAGTATGGTGATCAAGTAGCTGTCTCTACTACTGCAAGTGCCGGTGATGGAAAAGTCTATGGCTTTGAGTTCCTCAATAGTGCAGGCAAGGCTTTGACTGCTAATTATGATGGGACTTATACTATCCTTTCTGATTTCACTTTAAACGTCCTAACCTTTGAATCCACTACTGTCACTATCAATAACGCCAATAATTATACTGCTCAGATTATGAACAATAAGACCTACGATTATCTTGAAAGTGGTGCTAGTATTATGGAAGGAACTAGTGTCACAATCACGGCTTACGATAGTCAGAATTCTGCTACCCTTCATGTCAAGGTAACTAATGGTAGCACAACTGCCTTTGATGATGATTATCAAAATTTCTCCAATAGTTTAGTTGTAAAAGGCGCCTTAGTCGTTACCGTTACTGCTGCTTAACTGATTCTCTCTGAAAGTAAAAAGCCGGAACTAATAACTCCGGCCTTTTCAATATAATTTAAATTAGCAACTTTAAGCCAACAAGGTTTTGGTTTCTTTAATGTATCCTTCAAAAGTTACTTTAATCAAGGCCGATATTTCTTTAGCCATGAGAGTCGGGTCAACTTTAGCCCCTTCGTTTAGCCACTGGGAGACAATGCCAATAGATCCCGTAATTGAATAAGTGAAGACGGTATTTAAGATTCCTTCATCGAGCTTTGGATTCAGTTCCTTGAATTCTTTGATGAATTTGCTTTTTAAGTAGGAAATGATTCTAGTAGCTAACTTTGAACTATTGATGTTAGAGAAGATAATCATAAACCAGTCTTTGTTGGAAACGATATAGTAAAGCATATCTAAAAAGAATTTTGAATCAAAGGAGTAGACTTTACCGGTTTCGACTCTCTTTACGATTTCATTGTAGGATTCATCTTCGATTGTCTCATAGACATCATAGACATCAAAAAACTGATTATAAAAGGTCCCTCTTGAAATGCCGGCTGTTAAGCAGAGTTCTTTGATAGTGATTTCGTTAATGCTTTCTTTAGTTAGAAGAGTGATTAAAGCTTTTTGAATTAATGATTGGGTATATTTGGACCTAACATCGATTTTCTTGACATTCTTTCTCATACGTTCCCCTCCAATAAACATAAGCCCAAAATTTGTTCAATAATTAGACAAAAACAAATTAATTGGTTCTTTATTTTTACCCTTTATACTTTACAATACAAATGTATCATCTATTGAACACAGTGTCAAATAAATATGAAAGGGTGCTATCATGGAAAACTTAATACAGGCCAGTGCTGTTTCTAAATATTTTCAGTCTTCAGGAATTACGACAAAAGCCCTTGATGATGCTTCTTTTTCGATTAAAGAAGGATCATTTACGGTTATCTTAGGTCCCTCTGGTGCTGGTAAAACAACTTTATTAAATCTTTTAGGCGGAATGGATAATTTGACAACCGGTTCTTTAGTAGTCGACCATAAAGACCTGTCACATGCCAACAGCAAAGAACTGACTATGTATCGTAGAACGGATGTTGGATTCGTTTTCCAATTCTATAACTTGATGCCTAATTTAACAGCTAAAGAGAATGTTGAGTTAGCGGTTGAAGTCTCTTCTAAGGCCTTTGACCCGGAAAAAGTCTTAAATGATGTCGGCTTATCTAAAAGAATGAATAACTTTCCGGCTCAGATATCAGGCGGTGAACAGCAAAGAGTCTCTATAGCTAGGGCAATAGCTAAAAACCCCAAGCTTTTATTATGCGATGAACCGACTGGTGCTCTTGACTATGAGACGGGTAAAACTATTCTGAAACTTCTTGATGATTATTGTCATAATTATAAGAAAACCGTTATCGTTGTTACTCATAATGCCGCAATTAAGGATATGGCTGACGAAGTCATTCATTTAAGGAATGGCCAAGTAAGCAGAATCGAAATTCCTTTATTTAAGAAAAGCGCTGAGGAGATTTCTTGGTAATGAAAACCTATCTCCTTTCCATATTAAAAACCTTCAAGAAAAACTTCCTAAGGTTTTTGAGTCTGGTTTTGATTATTTTAGTCGGCATCTGCTTTGTCACTGGTGTAGGCGGAATCACTCCTAAAGTAGAGAATTCGTTTGAAGATTATTACAGCCAATACAACGTGGCAGATTTAATTATCAAAAGCAAAGCTACCACTGGCTTTAGCGATGATGACTTGGATAAGGTTAAAGCCGATAGCCAAGTCAAAGACGCTATCTCTTTGACCTCTATTGATACCACTATCTCCGATGAAGAAAGCCGAATCTACGTCTATGATTTCGATTCCAGCATTAATAAGTTAGAACTATTAGAAGGCTCTCTTCCTGATGAAGCCGATGAGATTGCAATTGAAGAAAGCTCAGCAACCATTAAGAAAAGGGCTTTAGGCGATACGGTTTCCTATATGGGAATGGACTTTGAAGTGACTGGCATTGTTAAGAACCCTCTGATGTATTCAAAAGACTGTGATGCTAGCATCACTAATACTGATGAATCCCTATCTTTAGTCATGTACCTTAATGCTGATAAGAATGTTCTGCCTTTACCAAAGACTGATATCTTTGTGGATTTAAAGAATCCTGATTCTTATAAATACTTTACTCAGGATTATCTCGATTATGTTGATAAAGAAAAAGATTCCTTAAAGAAACTATCAGGCTTTTCTAGTGAGGATGTTTCCTATTTAGGATTAAGCGAAAATAAAAGCTATGAAATCTTAAAGAACTTAGGGGAAAAGGTTAACGTCATTGCTGCTATCTTCCCGGCTTTCTTTATTGTAGTTGTTGCCTTAGTCGTTCTAACTACTATGACCCGAATGATTGATGAAGAAAGAAGCTTAATAGGCTGCTATTCTTCTTTAGGCTATTCAAAAGCTAAAATTAGATTCAAATACCTGACTTTTGGCTTAATTTCTTCCTTGATTGGCATTGCTTCAGGAATCACAACCGGAATCTATCTGTTGCCTAATCTTATTTATCCGGCCTTTGGCAATGTCCTTATTCTCCCTACGATCACTAAGACCGTTAGCTATTTAACCGGCTTGATATCTTCAATAGGAATGCTGGCTGCTACTTTAATAGTGACTTTACTAGTTACTAATAAATCATTAAAAGAGACGCCAGCCAGTCTTTTACTTCCGCTAGCCCCAAAGCCGGGTAAGAAGATTCTCTTAGAAAGGATTCCTTTTATCTGGAAACATCTAAAATTCAAATATAAATCAGCCATTAGAAATATCTTTAGATATCAAGGAAGATTATGGATGGTGATTATTTCAGTTTTAGGATCTTCAGCCTTAGTTATGGCTGGCCTTGGCATCTATGATGTCTCCGGTGCCGTTCTTGATATTGATGGCATTAAAGTAAACTTGACTTCGACTTTACAGCCGATTGCCTTAATTGTTATCTTCTTCGCTATGGCTTTATCAGTCCTAGTTCTTTTTAACCTTACCAATATGAATATCGGCGAAAGACAAAAAGAGATAGCTACCTTAAAAGTCTTAGGCTATAAGACCTTAGAAGTCGATAGTTATGTTTTTAGGGAAATCTTTGCGATGTCCCTGATGGGAATCATTTTAGGAATACCCACCGGATTAGGATTACTGTATTTTATCTTCAAATACCTCGATTTTGGCTCTATTGCTGATATTAAATGGTCTTCCTATCTCCTAGCCTTTGTTATTTCTTTATCCTTCATCGGAATAGTAGATCTCCTATTGAGTCGCAAAATACATAAAATCGATATGAACGACTCTTTAAAGTCAGTTGAGTAATTAAGGCTACCAAAAAGACTTTATATTCCCTATAATAGTTAAGTATCAATAATGAAAGATTTTGCAATCTGTATAAAGGCTACTCCGATAAAGATGTCCTTGGAAATGGAATTCCAATCGGTAACAAATCCGAGTGTTTTTTACCATGTCAGAAAAGATGTCTTAACTGTCTCTATTAAGAACATTTGCTTTAAGCCTAGTAATCCTCCCATTCTTATTGTTAAGACGAATAAAAAAGGTGTCGTTAGGGATATTAGGTATGGCTATAAGAGTATGGAAGATTATGAAAAAGAGAAGAGAGATCTTTTCTATAATAAGAATATAGCTTCCTATTCTGGGCAGATTTTCATTTGGTGCATTGCCCCAATCATTGTGGCTTTTCTTTTTATACTCATTCTCAACTGCTTCTACAATTGGTGGTGGGGCTGGGGTGAATGGTTTATTCCCTACCGTCCTAACCTTGATTATGCTTTTGCAGTGATTAAGATGCTAATTGAATAATTGCTTTCTTTAAATATCAAGAAAGCATTTTTTAGTTTTAAAGGAATAATAAGAAAAAGCAGTTATTAAATAGTAAGTGCTTTATTAATCTTTTCATCTCATATTTTAGTTGTATGATATAGAAAGGTGGAGAAATAAAAAATGAAAACAGATAATCCAAAAGCCTCAAAGACTGATCTCAAAATAAAAGCCATCAGTGATTATTTGGTTACTAAAGGGATGTCGTTAAAAGGAATACTGAAATATAACTCTTTTAGTTTTCAGACTAACAATATCAAACATGTTGCCAAAGTTATTACCAAGTATTTCACTAAAATTACTCTCGATATGATACTTGATGATACTCTTACCTTACCAATTGACACTAAAGACTGGGGCTTAGAAAGACAGACTGAAAAGATCAGAACCTTAGATAATTATCTTACTAAGGAAAAGAATCTTCAGTTGTATCGATCTCTTTCTATTTCAGAAAGCTATTTTAAGAAAATCCTTGAAGGAAACCTCTTGCCTTCTAAAAGAATCTTGAAGATCGTTGCTGATTACTTTTATTTGGATGACACGACTTTGACTGATGATAGCGTTGAATTGCCTCAGCTTAAGCAAATCAAATTAGATGAGTAGCTTTTAGCCATTCAGAGAGATGACTATTTGGCTACCGCCAATAAAAACCAGCATAAGCATGTTATCAGAAGAAGCTGGAGAATCTTATCCACAGCAAAAGAGTCTTAGTCGTCCTTTCAAGTTTAGCGTTGATTGTGCCGATGATGGCATTTACTGGTTATTGCGCCTATGTGGAGATCAACGATAGGAATGATACCATTGCTAAGTATTCTGACGATGAGATGTCATCCGAGGCTAAAAAGATTAAGACCTATGATGATAGCAATGCTAACAATACCGCTAGCAATATTAAGATTGGCTCATTAGGTAGCGATATCGTCTCAATAACAACTTCCTCTTATTCGGTAGACATGGGTCTATGGTTTGATTTTGATCAGCTTGACCTTCATCAAACTCTTTTCACCCTTAATAATGAAGTTAACGCTTATGAAAAGCGTTTAACAAGCCGAACTGATTGGGATGAGAACACTTTACGTTATACGGATGTTTTAACGTATAGCTCTAACAGTTCTTCCTTCTACAGTGAACCTGACGGCATCCCGGACTTCTTAGAAACCAATATGGTCAATATGGCTTCTCTTGATAACTTTTCTAATATCTATAGTGCTGCCACTCCTACCCAATTGGTTAGTCTTACATTAAGCCCCATCTTCAATATTGAACAGTCCTGCTATCCAGGACAGGTTCAGAGCAACAATTATAGCGACAATTCTAATATGTGGGGTGTTGAAAGAGGAGGCATCAATGCTGATTCCTTCACTTATGACTTTATGACTCCTTATACTTTGAAGAATGCCAATAAAACCTCCTTTAGGCTTTTCCAGAAATGTGCCTTTACGGCCACTATCAATAAGAAATTTGATTGCCCTAGATATCCTCTAGATAGTGCCCAGTTCCACATCTATTTCTATCCTAAATTTACCACGAGCTATTTTCGTTATGTTCCAATGGAGGTTGTTGATTTATCACTCAATCAGAAACTAGATGGACTTGATACTGTCTGTTCAACCTTTGGAACGGCTGAAGCTAATCTCTATAAGACTGGCTTATCCTCATCTTTTAGATTATCAAATGGCTATAAGCTGATTGAGTCTAAATCCGTTAAAGGCAATATCGCTAGACTCGATTATTCTGCAACCTGAAACGATAATGGAACCTACAGCAATATTAAGACCCATTATGAAATAGTGATTAGAGCCAATAGAGAAGGCATCTCTTTGTTCTGACAGGCTTTTGCTAATCTCTTTGCGGTAGTTGTTTGGATATTAATTGCCTTCTATGACCAATCTTATAACGGTGAGAATTCAATTGGCATGTTAGGAACTGGTATCTTCGGTGTTATTTCTTCAGTGCTAGTTGGTATCTCCATAATCAATGATTCCAATATCTTCTCTTTAATTACCATGCTCAACATCTTTACCCTGGTAGTCATTATGATCATGACCTTTGAAGCTGTTATTTCCAAGAGAGCGATTATCAAGAAAGATAAAGTCAGCCAGGCTTATAACACTATTAAACTCAGAATAACTTTTGTCTCGGTTCTTATTTGTATCTTGATGATGTTCTTAGGCTTACCTTTAATCTCCTATATTCCCTTCTAATCAATTAGCTAAACTGTTTAATTGTTGAGAAAGTAGTCAATGTAAGCGTTTTTATTTGGCATTTAATTTACTTTGGCTAAAGATAAAACAATAATAAGACCAATTATTTTCCCCTAAAACCACTCATTTAATGGAGAAAAGCATAATGAAAAACAAGATTGTCCTAGAAGGAATTACTTTCGATGATGTTTTACTCTTACCCCGCTATTCCGAAGTCACCCCCGATATGGTTTCCTTAAAAACTAAGCTTACCAAGCATATCACTTTGAATATTCCGCTCATGTCTGCCGCTATGGATACCGTTACCGAATCGGATATGGCTATTGCCTTAGCTAGAGAAGGCGGTATCGGCATCATCCACAAGAATATGTCAATCGAGAAGCAGGCTGAAGAAGTCGATAAGGTCAAAAGAAGCGAAAACGGCGTCATCTCTGATCCTATTACCTTGACTGGCGATAAGACCCTTCTTGATGCTATGGACTTAATGGCTAAGTATCATATCTCCGGTATACCGATAGTCGATAAGGATGACAAACTTGTCGGTATTATCACTAACCGTGACTTGAAGTTTGAGACTAACCTCAGAAAGAAAATCTCTGAAGTTATGACTAAAGATAACTTAGTCGTCGGGAAAGTCGGGACTTCCTTGGATGAAGCTAAGAAGATTCTCTCTTCTGCCAAGAAAGAGAAGCTTCCTTTAGTTGACAAAGACTTCCATCTTAAAGGCCTCATCACTATCAAGGATATTGAAAAGATCCAAAAGTATCCTAATTCCGCTAAAGACAAATTAGGAAGACTGATCTGTGGAGCAGGAATAGGCATTACTGCCGATATGGAAAAAAGAGCAACAGCTCTTATCGATAAAGGCGTTGATGTCTTAGTTCTGGATTCCGCCCATGGCGATTCCAAGAACGTCATTGTCGCCTTGAAGAAGCTCAAGAAAGAATTCCCGCATACTGATATCATTGCCGGCAATGTCGCTACCTATGAAGGTGCCAGGGATTTGATGAAAGCCGGCGCTGATGCGGTGAAGGTTGGTATGGGACCTGGCTCCATCTGCACGACTAGAATTATCTCCGGTATGGGTGTCCCCCAGATTACTGCCGTTATGGAAGCTTATAAGGCCTCAGTCGAATACAAATGCCCTATCATAGCCGATGGCGGTATTAAATATTCCGGTGATATCACTAAAGCCTTAGCGGCTGGCGCTGATACGGTCATGCTAGGTGCTATCTTTGGCGGCTGTGAAGAAGCTCCCGGTGAGACCGAACTCTATATGGGAAGAAAATACAAAGTCTATCGCGGCATGGGCTCTTTAGCAGCTATGGAACAGGCTCATGGCAGCTCAGACAGATACTTCCAGTCCGGACATAAGAAACTGGTTCCGGAAGGCGTTGAAGGAAGAGTACCCTATCGTGGGAATGCCTCTGATGTCATCTTTGAATTATTAGGCGGCATCCGTTCAGGTATGGGTTATGTTGGAGTTAAGACCATTAAGGACTTACAAGAAAAAGGCCAGTTTGTGAAGATTACCCAAGCCTCCTTAAAAGAATCCCATCCTCATGATATCGACATCACTAAAGAAAGCCCTAACTATTCGATTTCTAAGTAAAGTAAAAGCCTCAGCTAATTAGCCGAGGCTTTTTTGCTTAAAAGAAACTACTTAGTATCTTTACATTCGGAAGCAGTGACTTGAGGTTTTGAATCACAAGCATAGGCTTTCATCATTAAACTGTTGAGCTTTTCGACAAAGTCCTTCTTATCTTCGACTTCAAATCCTTCAAGCATCATAGCTTCATCATATAAGACAGTTCCGCAGTTAGCAATTTCCTTATCATCAGTAATCTTGCTTAATGCCTTGAAGAGCGGATGGTCTGGATTGATTTCTAAGACCTTAACTGATTTAGCCTGCTCATTAGGATCTTTCTTGACGGGCTGCTCATCATTGATGACATGCTCCATATTCAAGGATAGACCTTCTTTAGTGGAGATGCAGACAGGTGAATCAACTAGTTTAGTCGAGAAGGAGACTTCATCGACTTTTCCGCTTAAGGAAGTCTTCACATCATCTAGGAACCTCTTATAGAGAGCCGTTAAAGTAGTGAGCTTATCTTTCTCTTCTTTAGGCAAGTCATCCTTGTTGTCGGAAGAAATATTCTTAAATTCACTTCCTTGGTAATCTTTCATCATCATGATAGTGAATTCATCGATGTTATCAGCAAAGAATAGGACATCAGTCTTATCCTTGCGGTATTTCTCTAATTCCGGAAGCATCTTGATGCTATCCAGAGTCTTTCCGGAAGCATAATAGATATTCTTCTGGTCTTTATTCATCTTTGCCTTATAGTCAGCAAAACTGATTTCTTTATCGCTGTTTAATGAAGGGAAGACTAATAAATCCTGCAAGGAATCTTTCTTCATTCCATAGCTAGAATAGATACCATACTTAATATGGTCACCATAGATCTTAAAGAACTTCAGGTATTTATCATAGTCACTCTTCTTTAAGTCCTTAAGCTTCTCAACGATCTTGTTTTCGATATTGGTAGCAATCTTTGAAAGAGTCGGGGATTTCTGCAGCATCTCTCTTGAAATGTTCAAAGAGAAATCATCGGAATCAACTAGGCCTCGGCAGAATTTGAGGTAGTCAGGAACTAGTTCCGGGCATCTTTCTTTGATGAAGATCCCTTTAGCATATAAAGCTAAGCCCTTTTCGTAGTTTTCAGAATAGAGATTGTAGGGAGCATGAGAAGGAATAAAGACTAAGGCATCATAGGTTAATAAGCCTTCGGCTTTTAAGTTTAAGGAAATCAGAGGATCCTCATAATCATTGAAGCGGTTCTTGTAGAACTCATTGAGGTCTTTGTCTGTGACATCGGCCTTAGCTTTCTTCCAGATAGGAACCATGGAATTGAGGGTCTTTAAAGTAATGACAGTGTCATACTTGCCTTCAATCTCTTTGCCGTCTTTATCTAAC
>ENA-UOOE01001006-UOOE01001006.1-fermentation-metagenome-genome-assembly--contig:-NODE-1006-length-24905-cov-159.567002_pt1 | contig 24905 bp, 23 predicted proteins | sample MGYA00245776_ERZ724021 | MGnify/ENA primary metagenome ERZ724021 (study PRJEB28704, sample SAMN03018321) | fermentation metagenome | biome: anthropogenic terrestrial biome; feature: soil... | reverse complement strand
TTATTAACAATAATTTGGGTGGTTATACCATTTACACTAAATAATATTCATTCCCTGACCGTTCCGCCCCCACGAAATTGAGATCATCTCTCCCAATTTGAGATCGTAGGCGGAAGAACGGTCAAGACCGATCCCTACAGTTTGTTTGGCACCTTTTACCTTAGAGCATCAAAGTGAATGGAATATATTTTTCTTATTGCAGCGGTCATTTATAATCAATTTTATTTACTTAATGTCATATTTTTAATAGCTTTTTCATCTGGTGTAACGTATATTGTTTTATTTGTATAATAAATAACCATACCAGGTTTTGCACCATTTGGTTTCTTTACATTTTTTTTAATGGTATAATCCACAGGAATATTTGATGAGCTTTGGGCTTGACTGAAATATGCTGCAAGCATAGCTCCCTCTTTTAGGGCTTCATCAGATATTTGTCCTTTTTTTGATTTTATAATAACATGGGAACCTGGGATATTTTTTGTATGCATCCATATATCACTGGATATTGCAAACTTTAATGTTAAATAATCATTTTGATAATTATTTTTGCCTACGTATATATCAAAGCCATCTTCGGAAATAAAATGGTAGGGCTCAGATTTTTGTTTTTTGTTTTTAATCTTTTTCTTTTTAATGATACCTGAATCAATAAGCTCATTTCTTATATCCTCAATAGTATCAACGTCTGATGCATTTTTAAGATTAAATAAAATTGATTTAATGTAATCTTCATCATGTTTTGCTTCTTCTAGCTGATTTGAAATTACTTCTAAACTGCTTTTTTCTTTAGCATATCTTTTATAATAGGATTGTGCATTTTCTATAATTGTAAGATCACTATCTAATGGAATGTTTATAATAGAACCATCATAAAAGTTCTCAAGTTTTACATTATCAGAAGAATGTTTTATACTATATTGATTAGCCATAAGTACATCAGCATATATTTTCCACTGCTCATAATTTTTATATTCATTGATTTTATCGATATATATTTGCTGTTTTTTATTATTTCTATCCTGATAATTTGAAACAATTTTAAATAAGTCTTTATATTTTTGCTTTAATGTATTTTTAACATCCTTATGATAATAAAATGTATCAAGCAGTTTGCTTGGGGAACTATAGTATTCAGGCTTTAACATATTATATTCCTGCAGAGGGAATACATAATAATCTGCCATAAGTGAATGGTTGTAATAAATTATATACTGATAGTCTCCATTTTTAATTTTTGCTAAATAGTGAAAGAAATTTGAAACTATATCTTCAGTTTGTTGGTTATTTAGCTCAGATATTTTTTTAGATTCATAAGGGTAGCAAATTTGTTTTGCAAAGGCTTTACTTATACCTAAAAAATTTGAGGTAAAGAAGCTTTCAATGGTTATATCTACGTTTTTATTAAGCATACTTTTTATATTTTCTTTTTGTACAGAAAGAGTATTGATTTTACCTTTTACTGGTGGCATAACATAATCAGCACCAGGCATTATTTCCCTATATCTATTCATATTGTGGCCTATATGTTTTATACAATCTACAATAGTGTTTTCGTTATTTAACAATAGTATATTGCTGTGCTTACCCATTATTTCACATATAAGCTTATATTGCATAGCATCTCCCAGTTCAGTTAAACCTTCTATTTCAAATTGAATAATTCTATCAAAGTTCACTTGGCTTACAGACTTAATTATACCGCCTAAAATATGTTTTCTTAAAGCCATACAAAAATTCGGAGGAGCTTTTGGGTTTTCCATAGAACTATAGGTTATATGGACTCTTGGAAAGGATGGATTTGCAGATAAAAGTAATTTTATATTTTTTCTATCTTTTTTTACAATTAAAATAATTTCATCTTTTGATGGCTGGTATACTTTATCAATTTTACCTTCAACAAATTCTGATAGTTCCTTAACAATGCTATTAGTAAAAACTCCATCAAATGGCATAATATCATCTCCTAAAGGTTTTTTATATATCCGTTATTTCCTGCATCAAGCAGTAAATAACGGCTGCTATGTCCCCTGGATTGCTCTTCTTCTGTTGTTCTACCCCCAGTTGGGGGTGGAACAACGAATAAATCGGCTATTGAATAAGTATATCATTTTATTATAAAAATATAAAGTTTAGAGGTGATTGTGATATGCATTTTACAAAAATGCAGGGCATTGGCAATGATTTTATTATGGTTGAGAATTTCAAAAATGAGGTACAGAATAAAAACAATTTAGCAAAAAAGCTATGTGACAGACATTTTGGAATTGGCGCTGATGGACTAGTTTTTATAGAAAACTCAAATATTGCTGATTTAAAAATGAGAGTAGTAAATTCTGATGGCAGCAATGCTGATATGTGTGGTAATGCGATAAGATGCTTTAGCAAATATGCATATGAAAAAAATATTATAAAAAAGGATACTTTAGATATTGAAACTCCCGCAGGAATTATGAAGGCAAAGCTTTCTGTTGAAAATGATATGGTAAGCACTGTAAGGATAAGTATGGGCAAACCAAGTTATGATAAAAAATTAATCCCCTTTAATGGTGAACTAAATAATAAGGCTTATTCATTGGATATAGGTGGGAAAAAGTATGAAATAACCACTCTTTTAATGGGAGTACCTCATACTGTGCTTTTTAGCGGAGAAATATCTGATGGCGATGTGATTCAATATGGCAGGTATATAGAAAAGCTTCCACTTTATCCCCAAGGTACTAATGTTAATTTTGTGAATGTAATAGATGACAGGACTATAAGTGTAAGAACTTGGGAAAGAGGAGCTGGCTTAACACTTGCCTGTGGAACTGGTGCATGTGCATCTGTTGCCGCATCATATTTAAATAATAAAACAGGCAGAAAAGTGAAGGTTAAATTGATGAAGGGTGAACTTATTATTGAACAGGATGTTAATGGATATATTTATATGGAAGGTCCTGCAAGTACAGTATATGAAGGTGATGTCAGCATATCAAAGTGATTTTAAGGTTCAGTTAAAGTATGAAAAATACAAAAACAGTGGAGATAAGAAAAATATATGGAATGAACATAAAGTGAGCATTTAGATGTTCTTAGGATTAAAATGAAATGGTAGGGAGCGGTCTTGACCGTTCCGCCCCCACGATTTCGTGCATACCCCAGAGGGACGGTCAAGACCGTCCCCTACAGAATTGGTCTTAAAATGTTTCAGAAAAAACTATTTCGTAACAGTCGCTATCTATGCTGTGTCAATTGTTATACCTGCTGAATATATTATATAAAGTTTTTCTTAAACTTGGATGGAGTACTTCCCTAAATTCTGCTCGTCCATCAACGGGACGGTCAAGACCGTCCCCTACAAAAGCACATTTTTCCATCTGACTCTAAGAAGAACTTACCCTATGGCTGCCAGATGCTGCTCCAAATTTGAGTTAAATTTGGTACTTTGAAGGCAGCTTGGGCAAAAAATTATTTGGAGGGGTAACGTTGAAAATTGCTAACAGGATGTCTAAAGTACCTGATTATATTTTTGCAGAATTAGAATCTATAGAAAACAACTTAATAAGTCAGGGAGAAGATATTATAAACCTTGGGATTGGTGATCCTGATATTCCAACTCCTGAATTTTTAGTTCAAAAGATGGTACAATACGTGGAGGAAAAAGATAATTATAACTATTCACCCTATGCTGGTATAGATGAGTTCAATATGGCTGTAGCTGATTACTATAAGAAAAATTTTGATGTTCAGCTTGACTACAAAAAAGAAGTTATAACATTGATAGGCTCCAAAGAAGGAATAGCACATCTTTTCCTTTCAGTTACCGATATAGGTGACTATGTTATTATTCCAAACCCTTCCTATCCAGTTTATGAGGCAGCAGCTGAAATATCAGGATGCAGTGTATATAAAATGTCTTTGGCAGAGAAAAATAACTATATACCTAAGTTAGAAAACATATATGAGGATGTGGCAAAGAGGGCAAAACTTTTAATTGTAAATTATCCTAACAATCCTACAGGAGCATTAGCAAATGATGAATTCTATAAGAAATTAGTTGAATTTGGAAAGAAAAACAATATCATTATAGTTAACGACTCTGCGTATATAAATATATGCAATAATAAGAATCAAAGATTAAGCTTACTTCAGTTTGATAAAGAAAAAGGTCATTGCATAGAATTTGGCACATTATCAAAATCCTATAATATGTCTGGATGGAGGATTGGTTATGCTGCAGGCTGCAGTGAAGTAATAGAAAGGCTTTTACTTTTAAAAGGAAATTTTGATTCCGGGCAGTTTATACCAATTCAAAAAACTGGAGCTTATGCACTAACCCATGGAGATGCATTTATTGATTATATTAATAAAATTTATAAAAAAAGAAGAGAAATAATTGAGGATGCGTTATTAAAGAAGAATATTCATATATATAATTCAAATGGGACTTTTTATATATGGTTTAAGGTTCCATCAGGATATAAATCTTATGAGTTTTCACAGCTTATGTTAAAAAAATCTGGTATAATGATAACGCCGGGGACAGCATTTGGTGATTTAGGCGAAGGATATTGCAGAATTTCCTTAACAGCTTCCGATGAGCGTATAAAATCAGCAGCTCAAAGAATTATTGAAATGGATTTTTAGATAATATAAATTTAACTGTAATTCGCAATTTAAAATCATTAATGAACAAATAGCAGCGGAGATAAGAAAAATATATGGAATGAACATAGAGTGAGCAAGTAGATGCTCTTAGGATTAATAAAGTGGTAGGGAGCGGTCTTGACCGTTCCGTTGATGGATGAGCGGAATCTAGGAGAATGAAACGGTGCCAACACTTAGTAACAGTTTTATTCTGTGGCATTTGCAGGATGATCAGAATTTAGGAGAGCAGGACGGTCAAGACCGTCCCCTACAGTTTGTGCGGTGAATTAAATCTAAATTGTGAATAATTGCAGACATTTAATAGTATTATGCTTTTCATTTTTTGAAAAAAGGTTTATTATTTTAACAAAAATATAAAAAATCTTGAAAATACACACAATAATTAGTTATAATGAGTTAGAGCCTAAAAATAATAAATAATCAGCTAAAATAAGAAACGGCAGGTGAATAAAATGGCTACAAGTATGACTGGATATGGAAGAGGTTATGCTGAGGAGGATGGAAGAAGTTTTCAAGTTGAGTTAAAATCAATAAATAATAGATATTTAGATTTAAATATTAAATTACCAAGACAGCTAATATCACTTGAGGATTCAATAAGGAAATATATCTCATCAAAAATTTCCCGCGGGAAAATAGATGTTTTTATTACTCAGGATAAGTTTAAGCAAGAAGATATTGTAATTAATGTAGATGAGCAGCTTGCTGAAGCATATTATACTGCTTTTGAAAGCTTAAAGAAAAAGTTCAATTTAAAAGATGAAGTTTCATTGATGCTCCTTTCGAAATTCCAAGATATAGTTACAGTAGAAAAGAAAGAAGAGGATTTGGATGCCACATTAAATATCCTTTTAAAAGCTGTTGATGAAGCTATTAAAAATTTAATTGATATGAGGCAGGTTGAAGGGAAAAGGCTTGAAAGCGATATACTATTAAGATGTGATCTTATTTCAAATTATGTTGAAGAAATTGAGTCAAGGGCTGATAGTGTTGTTGATGAATATAGGGAAAAAATTAAACAAAGAGTTACTGAATACTTGGCTGAAGTTGAACTTGACGAAGCAAGGCTTTTAAATGAAGTAGCTTTTTTTGCAGATAAGAGCAACATAACAGAGGAAATAGTAAGGCTAAAAAGCCATTTGGCACAGATGAAATCTACTATAATATTAAATGAACCTGTAGGCAAAAAGCTTGACTTTTTAGTTCAGGAAATGAATAGGGAAACCAATACAATTGGTTCAAAAGCAAATGATTTAAGTATAACGAATATGGTAGTTAATATAAAAAGTGAGATTGAAAAAATAAGAGAACAAATTCAAAACATTGAATAGGAGGAAAGAAAAAGAAATGGGAATTAAATTAATAAACATAGGATTTGGTAATATAGTTTCAGCTAATAGATTAATTGCTATAGTTAGTCCAGAATCTGCTCCAATTAAAAGAATTATTCAAGAAGCAAGGGACAGAGGAATGCTTATAGATGCAACTTATGGAAGAAGAACCAGGGCTGTTATAATTACTGACAGTGATCATATTATTTTATCTGCAGTACAGCCTGAAACTGTTGCACATAGATTAACATCTAAGGATGAAGATGAAGAAGCAGAAAATGAGGATACTGAATTGGAAGATTAGAGAAAGGTGATTTTTATGGCTGAGAAGGGATTATTAATAGTAGTCTCGGGACCTTCTGGTGCAGGGAAAGGTACTATTTGCAAAAAACTTTTAGATATGGACAGCAATATAAAAATGTCCATTTCATGTACAACACGATTGCCAAGAAAAAATGAAATTGATGGGGTTAATTATTTTTTTATTGATGAATTTAAATTTAAAAAAATGATTGCAGAAGATAGCTTTCTTGAATATGCAGAAGTATATGGGAATTATTATGGAACTCCAAAAAAGTATGTAGATGATATGATAAATCAAGGAAAAGATGTAATATTAGAAATTGATATTCAAGGGGCATTAAAAATAAAAGAAAAATATGCCGATGGAGTTTTTATATTTATTTTACCTCCATCTATGGAAGAATTAAAAAATAGAATTAAAAAAAGAGGTTCTGAAACAGAGGAATCATTTTTAAGAAGATTTAATTCTGCATTTAAGGAAATAAATTATGTCTCATGTTATAATTATGCTATTATAAATTATGAAGATAAATTTGATGAGGCAGCAGAAAAAATTGAGAAAATTATAGCAGCAGAAAAATGCCGCGTAAGTAGATTAATAAATGATGTTCACTTTAAGGAGGTCTTTTTAAATGAACAATAGCGATTCTATGATTAATCCGCCAATATTAGATTTATTAACTAAGGCTGAAAACAGATATTCTTTGGTGGTTATGGTTTCAAGGAGAGCAAGACAATTAATAGATGGTGCAACCCCACTTGTTGATATTGATTCAACTAAACCAGTTACTATTGCAATAAACGAAATCAATCAAGGCAAAATAACATATGAAAGTGTAAAGTCAGGTACTAAATAGGGAGTGATTTAATGACGCAAAAGACAGTAGTCATTGGTGTTACAGGTGGAATTGCTGCTTATAAAGCACTAGATGTAATTAGCTCTTTAAAAAAGGAAAATGTTAATGTGCATGTAATAATGACTTCAAATGCAGCAAAATTTGTATCACCCTTAAGCTTTCAAACATTAAGCCAAAATTTTGTGATAACTGATATGTTTGCTGAACCGAGAACCATTGAAGTTGAGCATATATCACTTGCAAAAAAGGCTGATTTATTTGCAGTTATTCCAGCAACAGCCAATATAATTGGGAAGGTAGCATGTGGCATAGCAGATGATATGCTTACGACAACAATTATGGCTACGAAATCTCCTGTTTTATTTGCTCCTGCAATGAACACAAATATGTATAACAATCCAATAGTAAAAGAAAACATTTTAAAATTAAAAAAAATAGGCTATGATTTTATCGAACCTGATTCAGGAAGGCTTGCCTGTGGTGATATTGGCATTGGAAAGCTGGCAGATACAAATAAAATAACTGATATTATTAATATGTATCTATACAGCCCTAAAGATTTTTTAGGGAAGAATGTTTTAGTAACTGCAGGCCCTACCCGCGAGGATATTGACCCCGTAAGATTTATAACTAATAAATCCTCTGGCAAAATGGGGTATGCTTTGGCAAGAGCTTTAAGGGATAGGGGAGCAAATGTAACTTTAATTTCAGGGCCCTCTAATTTAGAGCCCCCTGAAAGAATAAATTTTATAAAGGTATATAGTGCTGAAGATATGTTTAATCAGGTAATGGAGCATTTCGATGAAAATGAAATAATAATTAAGTCCGCAGCAGTGGCAGACTATAGCCCTGAAAATGTAAGCAGCATAAAAATAAAAAAATCAGATAATGATTTATCTATAAAATTAAAAAGAAATAGGGATATATTATATGAACTAGGCAGAAGAAAGAAAAACCAGATTTTAGTAGGATTTGCTGCTGAAACCAATGATATGATTCAAAATGCACAGGAGAAAATTAAAAAGAAAAATCTTGATATGATTGTAGCAAATGATGTAACTGTTAAGGGGTCAGGCTTTCAGTGTGATACTAATACAGTTAAGATTATAAAATCTAATGGTGACATAGTTAGCTTGCCTAACATGACAAAATATGAGGCAGCCCATAAGATATTGGACAATATTATAGATTTAGAGCGCTAAGGCGCTTTTTTTCTTAACTTTAATAATGTAAATGGAGGCCATATTATGAACATAGCTTCTGTTATTGTAGATAATTTTTCTAAAGAAGTTGATATTTTATATGATTATATAATTCCTGAAGTTTATATTGATGTTATTAAAAAGGGAATGAGGGTTATTGTCCCTTTTGGGAAAGGCAATAAAAAAATAGAGGGATATGTTATTGAAATAAAAGAGCATACTGAGACCAACAAAAAGTTAAAGGATATTTTTGATATAGTAGATGAAAAGATATATTTAAATGATGAAATGTTAAAGATGATATATTTTTTAAAAGATAATTATAACTGTACTTATTGTGAAGCTGTAAAAACTATATTGCCTTCTAAAATCAGTGTAAAAGAACAATTATCTGTGAAATTAAAGGCTATAGATTTAAATAAAATACCAAAGCCTTATATGTATGTTGTAAATCAATTAAGCCCAAACAAATACATAAATATTAAAAACTTGAAAGATGAGCATGGAAAAAATATAAGCAAAGCATTGATTTATAGAATGAAAAATGAGGGAATTTTGTCGGTTAAATCAGAGTTTACACAAGGCATAAACATTAAATATGAGGACTTTTATGCAATTAATGATGAAATCAAGGCAAAAGAATTTTTGAATAAAATTGATAAGAGAGTTAAAAAGCAGCAGGACGTCATAGAGTGTATATATAAAAACGGCTGCTTAAACAGTAAGTCTATTGTAGGTGAAACTGGCTGCAGTAAATCTGCAATAAATTCACTTTACAAAAAAGGATTGGTTAAAAAAATAAAAAAAGAAGTTTATAGAAATCCAATTTCAAAAAAGTACAATTATGATAAAATACAGCTTAATACGGATCAGATAGATGCTGTAAATAAAATTCTTAATAGTATTGGAAAAAGTGATAATACAGTACTGATTCATGGAGTTACTGGCAGCGGGAAAACTGAAATATATTTAAAAGCTTGTGAGAAGCTTATGGAAAAAGGTTATGGTGCTATTGTTCTTGTGCCAGAAATCTCACTTACTCCTCAAACTTTGGAGAGATTTGAAGGCAGGTTTAACAACTGTGTTGCTATTTTACACAGTAGGCTATCAGATGGGGAAAGGTATGATGAATGGAGAAGGATAGAAAGCGGGGAGGCTAAAATTGTTGTTGGTGCAAGGTCTGCAGTTTTTGCTCCTGTTAAAAATTTAAAATTAATTATTATTGATGAAGAACATGAATACTCATATAAATCAGAAATGACCCCTAAATATTTTACAAAAGAGGTAGCTCAGTTTAGAGTCAATTATAATAAAGGCGTGCTTGTTTTAGGTTCAGCCACACCATCTTTAGAATCCTATTATGATGCAAAATGCGGAAAGATAAAATTAATTGAAATAATGCATAGAGTTGAGAATAAGAGTTTACCAAGTGTTGATATTGTTGATATGAGGGACGAATTAAAAGAAGGGAACAAATCAATATTAAGCAGAAAACTTTATAGTGCTATAGAAAATAATTTGAAGGATGGGAACCAAACTATTTTATTTTTAAATAGGAGAGGTTATTCTACCTTTGTATCCTGCAGAAACTGCGGATATGTAGTAAAGTGTGATAGATGTGATGTTCCTATGACGTATCATGCAGCAGCACATAAGCTTATATGTCATTATTGCGGTGAGGAAAAAATAGTACCAACAATTTGCCCAATATGTGGGAGCAAATATATAAAATATTTTGGTACAGGAACAGAAAAAATTGAAAATGAAATAAGTAGATTCTTCCCTGACAGCAGAATTTTAAGAATGGATTTGGATACAACAAGAAGGAAGGGAGCTCATGAAAGAATATATAATGAGTTTAAGGATCATAAAGCTGATATATTGATTGGAACTCAGATGATATCAAAGGGAATGGATTTTAAGGATGTAACATTGGTTGGAGTAATTGCAGCGGATACCTCTTTAAATATTCCGGATTTTAGAGGAAGCGAAAGAACATTTCAGCTGCTCACTCAGGTTGCAGGCAGAGCAGGAAGAGGAAGCTTAGAGGGCAATGTTATAATTCAAACATATAATCCTGAACATTATAGTATTGTTTACGCTAAACATCAGGATTACAAGTGCTTTTATGAAAAGGAAATAGAGATAAGGAGAAATTTAAATAATCCTCCTTTTTCTGATATAATCTATGTGCTTATTTACTCTGAAAATGAAAATGATTTAATAAAAAAGGTAAGGGAAATTGGAGAAGTATTAAAAAGGACAAAAAGCAAACAATTTGAAATACTTGGACCAGTTCCAAGCCCAATATCAAAAATTAAAAATAATTACAGATGGCAAATTATTTTTAAAGGTGAAGTAAGAAGATACTTTAAAGATTTAGATAATTGGTTTTATAATAAATTAAACGGTACTAATATTGATTACAGTATAGATATAAATCCATACAGTATAATTTAACTATAATTCGTAATTTAGATTTAATACACCGCTGCGATAAGAAACAAAGATGTTCTAAGGATTAAAATGCCAGACAGCTGTAGGGAACGGTCTTGACCGTTCCTCTGGGGGACGCACGGAATCGTGGGGGCGGAACGGTCAAGACCGCTCCCTACCATTGTAATTTGTTCATTAATGATTTTAAATTATGAATTACAGATAATTTAATATAGTAAATACATTTAAGGGAGTGTTATTATGGCTTTAAGACAGATTAGAAAACTTGGGGATGAAATATTAAGAAAGAAATGCAGAAAAGTGGATAAGATAGATAATAAAATTATTACATTATTAAATGATATGCTTGAAACTATGTATCATGAAGATGGTGTAGGCCTTGCAGCACCTCAGGTTGGAATTTTAAAAAGATTAATAGTAGTAGATGTTGGAGATGGTCCAATTAAGTTAATAAACCCTGAGATAACTGAAAGCAGCGGCAGTCAAATAGCAGCTGAAGGATGTTTAAGTATTGTAGGTGCAGTTGGAAACGTAAAAAGGCCTAATAAAATAGAAGTTAAAGCAATGGATGAGAGTGGCTCTGAAATAAAAATTACAGCGGAAGGATTGTTAGCAAGAGCAATATGCCATGAAACAGATCATTTAGATGGAATTTTGTTTATTGATAAGATGATACACGATAATGAGGTGGTATAATGAGAGTAGTATTTATGGGAACACCAGATTTTGCAGTTCCCTGTTTGCAAAAATTAATTGATAATACACTTGTATTAGGAGTAGTAACTCAGCCAGATAGGCCTAAAGGCAGAGGGCAAAAGATTCAATTTTCACCAGTAAAAGAATTAGCTTTAAAATATAATATACCTGTATATCAGCCGGAGAAAATAAAAAATGATAAAGAAATTATTGGTGAAATAAAAAGCTTATCTCCTGATTTTATTGTGGTAGTAGCTTTTGGTCAAATACTTCCTTTAGAAGTTTTAAATATACCAAAGTATGGCTGCATCAATGTTCACGCGTCATTGCTGCCTAAATTAAGAGGGACAGCACCAATAAATTGGTCAATAATCAATGGCGATAAAAAAACTGGCATTACAACTATGATGATGGATGAAGGTATTGATACAGGGGATATTCTTATGCAAAAGGAAATTGATATTAGGGAAGATGAAACTGCAGGGGAACTTCATGATGAGCTTATGCAGTTAGGAGCGGATATGATACTTGAAACTCTGCATGGTGTAAAAAGTGGCAGCATTAATAGAATAAAACAAGATGATTCAAAGTCAAGCTATGTATCAATGATTCATAAAAGTTTAGGGCATATTAACTGGAAGGATGATGCCATTAACATTTATAATTTGGTAAGAGGGGTTACTCCTTTTCCAGGATCTTATACATTTTATAATAATAAGATAATAAAAATATGGAAGTGCAGCGTATTAGATAAAGATTATAAAGCTGTGCCAGGAGAAATTATTGAAGTAGGTAAAGATGGAATAATAGTTTCATGCAGCAGTGGAGCAATAAAAATATTAGAGATACAGGAGCTTGGCGGCAAAAGAATGGATGTTAGTTCTTATTTAAATGGGCATTTAATTAACAAAGGCGAAATTCTGCTTTAGTTTTTTAAGCTCTAAGTTATTTTGGAGGCTATAAAATGCAAAAGGATTCAAGGTATATAGTTGTTAAAACATTATGTGATATTGAGGAAAACAAATCTTATTCAAATTTGAAGATAAATGAATATTTCAAAAGGTATGATTTAAATAGTCAGGACAGAGGTTTTGCAACAGAAATTTTATATGGAACAATAAGATGGAAATTAAAAATTGATTATTGTATACAAAGATATTTGAGAGATAGTATTGATAATTTGAAACCTTGGGTTAGAAACTCCCTAAGAATAGCAGTTTATCAAATTTATTTTATGGATAAGGTACCTGAATATGCTGCTGTTAATCAGTCAGTAGATTTGGTAAAATATAAAGAAAAAAAATATTGTGCACTTGTAAACGCTGTTCTTAGAAACATTATTAAAAATAAACAGGATTTTTATAATATAGATGAAAAGGATAAAATTAAAAAGATTTCAATTGAATATTCTCATCCGCAGTGGCTTGTAAGAAAGCTATTAAAAATTTATGATGAGAAATTTGTAATTGATTTAATGGATAAGAATAATACTCCTCCAAAATTAACTATTAGGGTTAATACCTTAAAATGCTCTTATGATGATTTAAAAGCTAAACTGGAAAGTACAGGAGCTTTTGTAACTAAAGGTAAAATTCAGGACTCCATGGCTTTAAAAAATTTTCATTTAATAGAAAAGTCAAAAGAATTTAATGAAGGTTTGTTTACAATACAGGATGAAAGTTCAATGCTTGCAGTAAAATGCTTAAACCCAATGCCAGGAGATACTATTATGGATCTTTGCAGTGCCCCTGGTGGTAAATCTACTTATGCTGCACAGCTTATGAAAAATAAAGGGGAGATAATTGCTTTTGATATATATGAACATAAAATAAATTTGATTAATAATAATGCTAAAAGGTTAGGAATAGATATTATTAAAACTATGCTTAAAGATGCAACTATATTTATGGAGGAATTTGAAAATTGCGCAGATAAGGTTATGGTAGATGCACCTTGCTCAGGGCTTGGTTTAATAAGAAAAAAACCAGAAATTCGCTGGAATTTTGAAGAAAAAAATATAAGAGAATTAAAAAAAATACAATACAGTATATTAGAAAATGCTTCGAAATATGTTAAAATAAAAGGATGTATAGTTTACAGCACATGTTCTATAACTGTTGATGAAAATGAAGATATTATTAAAAAATTTTTAAAGGAACATGAAAATTTTAAACTTGAAGATATAAGTGAGTTCTTTCCTGAAGACTTTTCATCTGAGACTTCAAAAAAGGGGTTTATAAAGTTATTTCCTAATATTCATGATATGGATGGGTTTTTTATAGCAAAATTAATAAGGAAATGGTGATATATGGTTGAATTTAGAAGTTTATTAATAAATGAAGTAGAGGATTTGCTTGAGGAATATAACGAAAAAAGATTTCGAGGTAAACAGATATTTTCATGGATACACAAAGGAGTAGAAGACTTTAATAGCATGTCTAATCTGCCTGCAGCTTTAAGAGAAAAATTAAACAATATTGGCTATATTAAAAATATGGAAATAATAACAGTATTGAAGTCAAAAATCGATGGGACATGTAAATATTTAATGGCATTAAATGATAATAATGTAATTGAGTGTGTTTTAATGAAGTACTCCTTTGGAAATACAATTTGCATATCCACTCAGGTAGGATGTAGAATGGGCTGCAGCTTTTGTGCATCTACAATAGGGGGAAGGATTAGGGATTTAACTCCTGGAGAAATGGTGGGACAGGTTTTAAAGGTACAAAGGGAGTCTGGTGAAAAAATCAATAATGTTGTACTTATGGGAACCGGCGAGCCCTTTGATAATTTTGATAATGTAATTAAATTCTTAAAAATAATCAATTGTAAAGATGGATTAAATATTGGAATGAGGCATATAACAATATCAACCTGCGGACTAATTCCTGAAATAAAAAAATTTTCTGATATGGATTTACAGGTTACTCTTGCAGTATCACTGCATGCTGCAGATGATGAGCTTAGAAAAAAGATTATGCCTGTAGCATATAAGTATTCGTTAAAAGAGCTTTATGAGGTATGCAGATATTATATAGCAAAAACCAATAAAAGAATAACTTTTGAATATGCCTTAATTAAGGGTGTTAATGATAGTGATGGGGATGCAGTTAAATTATCAAACTATCTTAGCAATTTGCTATGCCATGTTAATTTAATACCTGTAAATAGTGTAGAAGGGAATTCATATATAAAAACTGATAAAAACAATGTTGAAAAGTTTAAAGAAATATTAATGAAAAACAATATTCAAGTAACAGTTAGAAGGGAACTTGGAAGTGACATAAATGCTGCATGTGGACAGCTTAGAAGAAACTATTTGAGTAATATTGATGGTTTCAAGGGGTGATTTTATGATTATAAAATGTCGAACCGACAAAGGAAAAGTAAGGGAAATTAATGAGGACTATGTATTGACTATGGTTGCAGATAAATTTAGCTTATTAATTGTTGCTGATGGCATGGGAGGACATAATGCAGGTGAAATTGCAAGTCAGACAGCTTCAACATTTATAAGGGACTATATATTTGAAAAATATGATGAATATGAAAACAAGGAAGAAATTTTAAGAGATGCTGTTGTCAATGCAAACGCAAAAGTTTATGAAAAATCACTTACAGATATTAAGCTTAAAGGAATGGGAACAACTATTACCTGCTGTATTTTAGCACAGGATAAGTTGTTTTTAAGTCATGTTGGGGACAGTAGGGCTTATATAATTAATAAAGAAGGAATAAACAAGATTACCCAAGATCATTCTTATGTTCAGGAGCTTTTAGATAATGGAAGCATAACTGAAAATGAAGCAATAAAGCACCCACAGCGGAATGTTATTACCCGCGCAGTTGGGGTGGAAAAATATGTAGTAGTGGATACAAAGACTTTAGAGTTTAGTGACAATGATATACTGCTTTTATGTACTGATGGACTATCAAATTATATAAGCAATGAGGATATATATAATATTGTTATGGATAAAAAAGAATCTGCTGCGGATGAACTTGTAAACATTGCAAATGAAAATGGCGGAAGTGATAATATATCTGTTATTATTGCAAGAAAGGAGGATGGGAAATGAATAATTTGACAGGAAAGGTACTTGGTAATAGATATATTTTATTAGAGAAAATTGGTGATGGCGGCATGGCCTTAGTTTATAAGGCAAGATGCCAATTGCTCAATAGGTATGTTGCAGTTAAAATACTAAGGCCTGAATATATACAGGACGAGGAATTTGTAAAGAAATTTAAAAGGGAGTCATTAGCTGTTGCTAGTCTTTCTCATCCTAATATTGTGAGTATTTATGATGTTGGACAAGAAGATGATATATATTATATTGTAATGGAATATGTTAAGGGGTGTACATTAAAAGAGTACATTAAAGAAAAGGGCAAGATAGGCTATGTTGAAACTCTTAATATTGTAAGACAAATAGCACTCGCTCTTGAGCATGCTCATAAAAATGGCGTTATTCACAGGGACATCAAACCGCATAATATCCTCATGACTGAAGATGGAAATGTAAAAGTAACTGACTTTGGAATAGCAAGAGCTACTTCTTCAACTACAGTTACTAATGTGGGTAAGGTTATGGGGTCAGTTCATTATTTTTCACCAGAGCAGGCAAGGGGGGGCTATACTGACCATAGGACGGATATTTATTCCCTTGGAATAGTTATGTATGAAATGCTTACAGGAAAGCTGCCATTTGATGCAGACAGCCCAATAACTATTGCACTCAAGCACATTCAGGAACCGTATATTGAGCCACGCAATATTGATCCAACTATACCAAAAGCAGTAAATGACATTGTAGTTAAAGCTATGGAAAAAGATATTAATAAAAGATACCAAAGTGCTAGGGACATGATTGAGGATATTGATAAAGCAAAGAAAAACCCAGAGGAAAACCTTTATTTAAAAGAAAATAAGGATAGTGAAGATAGTTCAACAAAAGTTATACCTGTTGAGGAAATAAACGATGCATTAGGTAAAAGGCAGTCTAATGGTAAAAGACAGCCTAATAAAAATAATAAGAAGAAAAAGATTACTGCTATTGTATCAAGTTTAATAATAGTAGCAGCACTTATAGCACTTATGAGCTATTGGTATAAAAATTATTTTGTAGTTAAGGATACAAATGTACCAAAGATAATTGGATATAATGAAACTGAGGCAAGTAAAATATTAGAAAATAATAAACTCCATATGAATATATTGCAAAGGAAAAATAGTGATAAACCTGTTGGTGAGGTATTAGAAGTTGAACCAGCAGAAGGAAGTGTAGTTAAGGAAAACTCTACTGTAAATGTAACATTAAGTGCAGGCAAGGAAAAAGTTCTTGTCCCTGATGTTAGAACACTTAATAGAGCAGATGCTGAAGCATCATTAAAAAGGTATAATTTAACAATTGGAAATGTAGGCTCAAGAAATAGCAATGATGTTGAAAAGGATTTAATTATAGATCAAAATCCTGCAAAAGATGTGGAAGTACCTGTAGGAAGTAAAGTGGATATTATAATAAGCAATGGACCTGAGGTAAAATTAGTGGATGTGCCTACACTTACGGATAAAACACTTGAAGAAGCTGAAAAATTAATAAAAGATTCAAATTTAACATTAGGTCCTATAAAATTTGAATCGAATCCAAACTGTGAGGATGGTACAGTTATTGAACAAGACGTTGCTCCTAAAATTAAGGTCCCTCAGGGAACTACAATAAATATTAAAGTAAATAAATTAGATAAGAAAAAGGATGATACCACTAATACAAATTCAGATAATAAAGATCAAAGCAAGGATCAAAATAAGGATCAAAGTAAAGATCAGAACAAAGATAAAAGCAAAGATAAAAGTAATGATAAAGATAGGGATAAAAATAATAATGGATAAGGGAGAATTATATGTTAGAAGGAGTTGTAATAAGGGGTATAGCAGGCTTCTATTATGTAAAGGCTGAAGACCTTAATGAGTATGAATGTAAGGCAAGAGGCATATTTCGAAAAGAAAAGATATCTCCTGTAGTTGGCGATAGGGTAATATTTGAATTAACTGATAATAAACATGGTATTATTACTGAAATAAAACAAAGAAAAAATTTTTTAATAAGGCCTAATGTAGCTAATGTAGATCAAGCTATAGTAGTATTTTCATCAAAAAATCCATCACCAAATTTAAATTTACTTGACAGACTTCTTATAACCATTGAGCATAATAATATTGAGGCTATATTATGCATGAATAAGTCAGATTTAGACGAGGAAGGTCTATATAATAAAATTCAATTGATATATAGTAAGGCTGGCTATAAAATAATAAACACCTGTGGAGTTAACAATATTGGAATTGATGAAATTAATAAAAATTTAACCGGCAAAATTTCTGTTTTTGCCGGCCCTTCTGGAGTGGGAAAATCTACTATATTCAATCAGCTGCAGGATAAAATAAAAATGGAAACAGGCGACGTAAGCTTAAAAGCTAATAGGGGTAAGCACACTACAAGGCATGCTGAATTGGTAGAAATTAAAAGCGGAACTTATCTTGTAGATACCCCAGGCTTTTCTTCTATTGACCTTAAATATATTAAGCCGGAAGAACTGCAATTTGATTTTAAGGAATTTAAGCCATATATAGGGATGTGCAAGTTTAATTCCTGCCTTCATTTAAAAGAAATTGGCTGTAAGGTTAAAGAAAAGGTCAATGATGGAACTATATCTAAAGAAAGGTATGAGTCTTATACTGATATACTAAAGGAAATAAAGGATTTAAGGAGAGGGTATTATGGGGATTAAAATAGCACCATCACTTTTAGCAGCAGATTTTTCAAATTTAAAAGAAGAAGTTAAAAGGGTGGAAAATGCAGGAGCAGATATGTTGCATATTGATATTATGGACGGACATTTTGTTCCCAATTTAACTTTTGGACCTGGGATAGTAAAAAGTATAAGAGCTTGCAGTAATTTAACCTTTGATGTGCATTTGATGATTGAAAATCCTGATCTATACATAAAAGATTTTGCCTTAGCAGGAGCTGATATCATTTCAGTTCATGCAGAAGCATGTTCTCATTTACACAGAACTATACAAAATATAAAAAGCTGCGGGGTAAAAGCGGCAGTAGCATTGAATCCTGCAACTCCACTTCAATCATTAGAATATGTTCTTCAGGATTTGGACATGGTTTTAATTATGAGTGTTAATCCAGGGTTTGGGGGACAAAAATTTATTGATACTTCAATAAATAAAGTAAAGGCGTTAAAGGATTATATAACTAAAAATAATATAAATATAGATATTGAAGTCGATGGAGGAATCAACTTAAACAATGTTAAAGCTGTATATAGTGCAGGAGCAAATGTAATAGTTGCTGGTTCGGCAATATATAAATCCGATAATATTGACGATGCTATAAGACAATTTAAGAGTATAGGTGATTAAGATGAAAGCTTCAATTATTGTAAATGGTGATTTGAAAAATATTGATTTAATTAAAAAAGAATGTAGTGATTCTGATCTTGTATTATGTGCTGATGGAGGAGCAAAATACGCATATGATGCAGGTGTTATTCCTGATTATTTAATTGGTGACTTTGATTCAATTAATAGCAGCATATTTGACTACTACAAAGGTAAGAAGGTTAAAATTGAAACATATCCTTCTGAAAAGGATTATACAGATACGGAGTTATGTGTAAATAAATCTATTGATTTAGGCTGCACAAAAATTTGCATAATTGGCGGAATAGGTGACAGAATCGACCATAGTCTTGGAAATATAGGATTATTAAATTATATAAATGAAAAGGGAATATTGGGGTATTTATCTTGTGATAAATGTTCCATATTTTTATGCAGCAATGAAATGGAATTTATTAAAGATGACTTTAGTTTGCTATCCATAATACCATTTGGCGGCGATGCCATAGGAGTTACCCTTAATGGTTTGAAATATCCATTAAATAATGCAGATATTAAGCTGGGGGATCCTATAGGTATATCCAATGTTATTATTTCTAATAAATTTAAAGTTTCATTAAAAAAAGGTAAAATATTATTGATATTATCCAAATAAAAAATGTACTCAACCTTCCCTTATATTCATAGAATATTTATATAGATATATAAGTGGGGGATAGCATTGAATTTGAAAAAGTGTAAGAAACTTTCCATATATGAAATAATTGCTATTATAGCAATTTCAATTGGTATAGGGATGATACTTTCGGTAATAATTCCGTTTTGGTGGTGGATTCTTATTGTAGGTGTAGGGTTAGTAGGACTTGGATATTATTGCTATAAATAAAAAAATGTGCAAATTGCACATTTTTTTATTATAAAGCACGTTGAACTTTTCCTGAACGTAAGCATCTAGTACATACGTACATTTTTTTTGGAGTACCATTTACAAGAACTCTAACTCTTTTTATATTTGGTGCCCATGTCCTGTTTGATTTACGGTGTGAGTGGCTATATTGAATTCCAAATCTCAAACCCTTATTACATATTTCACATCTTCTTGCCATATTAATACACCTCCTTATATTGCAGTGATAATTACTACAATAATAAACATAATTAGTTTAACAGATAAAACAAGATTTTTCAATAAGAATGTTAAATTTACTATAATTTAAAATCATTAATGAACAAACTACAGCGGAAATAAGAAAAATATATGGAATGAACATTGAAGTAAATTTTAAAATATATCATAAATATAAAAAAAGAGGGTAAAATCAAAATATGAGTATTTGGTATTTATTTTAATTTCAATACAAATAGTAAGAAAAATAAGGATTATGGTTAAAATAGGAGAATAAGCTATTAATTACACTAAAAATAATATTTAAATATCTTGAACATTTATTTTATTTAATATAAAATAAAAGGAAGAAATGATTCCCTTTTATAACAATATTTTAGGGGAGGGATTTAAATGGCTATAAAAACAACCAATCAATATGGGAGCATTGAATATACAGATGATGTTTTAGCTAATATAGCTGGATTAGCTACAATGGAGTGCTATGGAGTAGTTGGGATGGCATCTAAAAAGGCAACCGATGGTTTTTGGGAATTACTGAAAAGAGAAAATTTAAGCAAGGGTGTAAAAATAATCTCTGCTGATGATGATTTACTCATTGATCTCTATATAATTGTTGAGTATGGTACAAAAATATCAGTAATTGCAGATAATATTATTCAAAAAGTTAAATACACTGTAGAAGATTTAACTGGAATTAATGTTAAGAAAGTTACAGTTAACGTACAAGGTATTAGAGTATAATGCAAGGGGGAACTAACGTTGAAAGTCAATAATATAGATGGGTTGATGTTAAAGGAAATGTTCATTAGCGGAGCTTATGAACTAGAAAATAATAAAGAAAGTATAAACGCACTAAATGTTTTCCCGGTTCCAGATGGTGATACTGGCACTAATATGTCAGCAACTATAATGTCTGCTGTATCTGAAGTCAATAAATTACAAAAGGTTACAATTCAAAGTGTAGTAAGTGCAGCAGCAATGGGCTCCTTAATGGGTGCCAGAGGGAATTCAGGTGTAATATTGTCCCAGCTTATGAGAGGCTTTTCAAAATCATTGAAGGAAAAAGAAACTATAAGCACAAGGGACTTTTCTAATGCGCTAAAGGAAGGCGTAAATATAGCATATAGAGCTGTTATGAAGCCAACAGAGGGAACTATTCTTACTGTCGCAAGAGAATCGGCTGATAGAGCATTAGAAGTATCAAAAACCGAAAATGATTTTGAAAATTTTATTGAAAAAGTTTTTGAACAATCCCAAATATCGTTAAACCGAACACCAAACTTATTACCAGTGCTAAAAGATGCTGGGGTTGTAGATTCTGGCGGTAAGGGTCTTGTTCTTATTTATAGTGGAATGCTGAAAAGGTTAAAAGGAATTCCTGTCGAATTGAATGGTGAATTAAAAGGTGAATTAAAAACTGATAACAAAAAGCCTATTGCCTATGAAAATTTAGATACAAGTAATATAAAATATGGATACTGTACTGAATTTTTCATTAAAACTAAAAATGGCAATCCGGATGAATTTAAGAATAAAATTTCAAAATATGGCGATTCTATGATAGTTGTAGGAACAGAAAATTTAATCAAGGTGCATATCCATACAAATGAACCAGGAACTGTTTTGCAGCAGGCTTTAAAAATAGGGGAATTATCAAAAGTAAAAATTGATAATATGAGAGAACAGCATAGCCATATATTGGATGAGGAATCCAGTAATTTAAATGTTTCTGTAGATGAAAATTTAAATAATAATATTCAAGATAATGAATTAAAGGATTATGGGCTGATAACCGTTGCTATAGGGGATGGAATTAAAAAAATATTTAAAGAATTAGGTGTGGACATTGTTATTGAAGGTGGGCAAACAATGAATCCAAGCACTCATGACATATTGGATGCAATAAATTCAATAAATGCGAAAAACATTTTTGTTTTGCCTAATAACGGAAACATAATTATGGCCGCTGAACAGGCTGAGAAAGTAAGCGGAAAGAATGTCACTGTAATTCCAACAAAAAGTATACCGCAGGGCATTACAGCTGTAGTTACATTAAATCCTGAGGCTGCACCTGAAGAAAATAAAAATGAAATGATAGAAGCCATAAAAGGAGTTAAAACAGGTCAAATTACTTATGCAGTTAGAAATACAACCTTTGAAGATGTAGATATAAAAGAAGGAAATATACTTGGAATGGTAGATGGCAAATTAATTAAGACTGGTGATAATATCGATGAAGTAACCAAGGAAATAATTGATTCTATGATAGATGAAAGCAGTGAACTAGTAACAGTATTCTTTGGTAATAATTTAAAGGAAGAGGATACTTCAGATATTAAGGAATATATATCTAGTAAATATGGAAACTGTGATTTAAGTATAAATTATGGAGGACAGCCGCTTTACTACTATATAATTTCTGTTGAATAATTAAAAGCTTGCACATGCAAGCTTTTTTTCTAACCTGCATATTGCCATCAAAAGTGAGGGTAGATACATTATGGATATAAAATCAATTAAGGGAGTAGGCCCTAAAACTTTAAAAGTTTTAAATTCAATTGGAATATATTCTACATCTGATATGCTTTATTATTTTCCCCGTGGATATGAGGACAGAAACAATAAAAAAACAGTAGACAAATTAATTGATGGGGAAAATGCAGTAGTAAATGTTGAGGTTTCATTGATTATGAGATGTAAGCGCACAAGAACGGGGAAAAGCATAAACAGGATAGTGTTTAAAGATGATACGGGGTATTTAACTGGTGTTTGGTTTAACAAGCCATATATGTCTAAAACCTTTAAAATAGGTGAAAACATAATTTTATATGGAACTATAAAAATAAATAATGGTGAAATAGAAATAATAGAACCACAGTATGAAAAAATAAAAAGTGAAGAATATAACGGAATAATTCCGATATACCCCCTTTCAAAAAATATAACTCAAAATGCTTTAAGAAAGATATCAAATCAGTGTATAAATAGTGTTAACGAAGATATTAAGGAATGTCTTCCAATTGAATTAAAAAAAAGATATGAGCTTGAGGATATAGATTATGCTATAAAAAACATACACTTTCCGGAAAGCTTTGATGCATTAAATAAAAGTATAAGAAGAGTAAAATTTGATGAGTTATTAAAATTGCAATTAGCACTTTTTTTAATTAAAAATCAATATGAAAATGATAAAACTGCTTATAAAATAAATCCTTGTCCTCAAATACCAAAACTTATTGAAAGTTTACCTTATAAATTGACAAATTCTCAAAAAAATGCAGTGGATGAAGTAATTCAGGATTTAAATAAAAATAAAGCAATGAACAGATTAGTTCAAGGTGATGTTGGTTCTGGTAAAACTATTATTGCAATAATAGCTTTATTTGATTGCGCTATGAATGGTATTCAATGTGCTATGATGGCACCAACTGAAATACTTGCACAGCAAAACTATGAATCAATAAAAAAAGTGCTGCAAAAATGGGACTTAAATATTCAAATGCTATCGGGGAGCACTTCAAAAAAGGATAAGGATGACATTTTAATGAAACTAAAAAATGGTGAAATCAATATAATTGTAGGTACTCATTCACTTATTCAAGATGATATAGAATTTAAAAATCTTGGTTTAGTTATTACTGATGAGCAGCATAGGTTTGGTGTCAGGCAAAGGAGTAATCTAGCTGCTAAAGGACATAATCCTCATGTTCTTGTTATGACTGCAACTCCAATTCCAAGAACTCTTGCATTATTTATTTATGGTGATATGGATATATCTATCATAAATGAACTTCCGCCGGGAAGACAAAAGGTGGATACATATTTTGTAAGACCATCTTTAAGAGATAGAATTTACAAATTTTTAAAAAAGCAGATAGACGAGGGAAGGCAAGGGTATGTTATATGTCCTATGGTATCAGAAAATGGTGATTTAGATGTATCATCAGTGGAGCAAATGGCTGTTTTTTTAAAAAATAATTATTTTAGAAATTATAAAATAGGGGTTATTCATGGGAAATTAAACTATAAAGAAAAAGAAAAAATAATGAAGGATTTTTATAATAAAAAAATTCAAGTATTAGTATCTACAACTGTTGTTGAAGTTGGCATAAATGTCCCTAATGCTACTGTAATGGTAGTTGAGGATGCAGACAGATTTGGGCTGGCACAGCTTCACCAGCTAAGAGGAAGAGTTGGAAGGGGAATTTATAAATCCTATTGTATATTGATAGGAGATCCAAAGACCAGTGAAGGACTAGAGAGAATGAAGATTATGGTAATGACAAATGATGGCTTCAAGATAGCAGAAAAGGATATGGAAATAAGAGGTACTGGTGAATTTTTTGGACTTAAACAGCATGGTTTGCCTGAACTTAAACTCGCAGATCCGATTAAAGATATAGATATATTAAAGGATGCAAGAGAGGTTGCCAAGTATCTTATTGAAAGTAAAAAAATATATGATGATGAATTTAAAATTTTAAGAGAAGAAACTGAAAAAATACTATATGAGAAAAAGGACGATATAAATATTAATTAATTATAATTTTATTTCATCCATCAAATTCCTGAATATTTGACATTTTTCGTGGCAAAATAACAATAGCAACTTAAATAGGAGGTGAATATATATGGCAAATAGAACAGGTGGAAGTAAACAAAATACTATACCAGAAGCAAAGGCTGGCTTAAATCAGTTTAAACATGAAATAGCTAGTGAAATAGGAGTTCAAGTGCCAGAATCAGGATATTGGGGAAATATGACATCAAGGGAATGCGGATCAGTTGGTGGGAATATGGTTAAAAAAATGGTTGAATCTTACGAGAGAAACCTTATTAAATAAATAAACAACAAATAAA
>ENA-UOOE01001002-UOOE01001002.1-fermentation-metagenome-genome-assembly--contig:-NODE-1002-length-25012-cov-8.116160_pt1 | contig 25012 bp, 29 predicted proteins | sample MGYA00245776_ERZ724021 | MGnify/ENA primary metagenome ERZ724021 (study PRJEB28704, sample SAMN03018321) | fermentation metagenome | biome: anthropogenic terrestrial biome; feature: soil; material... | reverse complement strand
TTCTAAGCAGCTCAACACCAAAAGCTACATGCTGCTTAATATATTCAAATTCGCCGTCTGTAAGTTTGTCCTTTTTGTATAATATACTCTGATCCAGTTTTGTTTTACCTATATCATGAAGCAAGCCGGCAATAAATATATTCCAGCATTGCTCTTCACTTAAATTTATTTTCTTTGCTATATAGTACGAAAAAATCGCAACTTTTATGCTGTGTTTAATCAGCCTTAGATTATTAATTATCTGCACCCTGTATTACCGCCTTTCAAGTCATAAAAAAAGATGCTGTATTGTCTATATAGCATCTGTGGATAAAATCTATTGAATTATTTATTATTCTACGGTTCGTAGGTGAATTTTACAAAATAAAAATCTCTTTCATCATTATTAGCATAAATACATTTATTGATTTTTTTACACTTTTTCTTCTTACATTGATATATTTGCTCTTGTGTCTTACTAAACGATTGAGAATAGACTGGTTTCTTTGTTATAATATTTATATCTTTATTTTCATTAAGTCTTGATAATATATTCTTATGAGTAAAAGTTATATATTTTTTATTTTCCTTAATTTTTGGTATTAAGTCTTCGGTAGTTTTGATTAAATTTATTGTATTCTCTTTACAGCTACGATTTTTTATTACACTTTTCTTTGCCTTTTGATGAATCAAAACTAAGTTTGTATAAGGAAGGTTCAAAAATACAAAATAGTCATTTATTCTTTGTGCTATGCCTATATTAAATAAATAGCATATCGTTCTATAAAAAAGGATAACAATAAATACAACCCATATTATTGTATAGAAAATTAAACCAATATATCCAAGTTTATAAACAATTAATAATAAAATTAGTATTGGAAATTCTATAACCATTGTGTATGAATAAAACCAGCTTTTTAAACGTCCCATATTATACCTTTGTTAAAGTTGACTAAACAAGAATTGTATAAAATAGCTACCAAAAAGAATAAACATTGAAACAGCTATTGAAAAAAATAATAATGAAATCTTTTCACAACTTGATGCTGTAATGATTATCAATATAATAGGAAAAATGATTATTAAGCTAATGTCAACTATCTTATTTATATTTAAAAAATCAAGAGATAAATTAATATGATTAAAACAAATAACTATAATCATGGTAATATCTATGATTATCCATAAGATTGATAAACCTTTATCTCCAATCTTATAATTGTATATCGTCATAATAATACAATATATTAAGACTGATAGTATTGATATGTTGAAAATGATTATTTTAATTTCTTCATAATTCATATAAACCCCTCTCCATCATTCATAAACACTTGTCAGCTGACTACTAGATAGCTTGTACATAGTAATAATCCGGCTTGAAAAAACGCCTTTGACCTTGACCCGGATGACAGCAACGACAGACGGATTCTCGAAGGTAAAAGAATTTTCCAGAGCTGGTGAATAATATGTTGCAGGCGTATTGTTCTCTACAACAAATTCCCTTATTTCCGGCTTTTCTGTTACAAGGCTGCCAGTTGAAAGTGGCTCAAAGGTAATTACATTCAATCCTATATTTTCAGATAGTATTTGCTTAAAATTTCTTTCTGCCTGAACCGGATTTATCGTAAAGATTCCTTCTGCCAGCTGCTCATTTTCATTTATTGCCAAAGCTGCTGCTTTGACTGAAAGGCTTAATCCGGACTTGATTTTTTTTGTATTCATATATATGCTTGAATTATCTAAAAGAATAACTGTCATTCCAATAAATATAAATATTAAAATCATAAGCCATATATACGAGCTTCCTTTATTGTTTAAATATTTTTTCATGTCATCACCACTTTTCAGACATTCCGGTTACCTTTGTTTTAGGATAAAAATTTTCCTCTGATGCTAGTCCAAAATTAATTAGATAAAACGGATGCGCTTGTTCATATATAACTTTTATACTAATTTCCTGTCCCCTTTTAACATATGTTTCGTTATTAGTGTCACTTGCAGCTTCAGGAGATATCTCTATTACTAATTTTTCTTTTTTATATCCTTTCTCATTCAGTTCATTTATCAGGTTGTTTTTTTCATCTGTCGTAAATTGACCGTTTACTATTGCAATATCAAGTTTTTTATTTACTATTGTGCTAAGTTCGTTAACCTCTATTAAAAATAATCCTCCTAATATCATATATGAGAATAACCATATTATTATTGGTAGTACAACCAAAAAAGATAATATTTCTCCTCCGCCCTTTTCATTTCTAATATATTTTATCATCTTCTTCATCCCCTAGAATAATAATCAAGGACGCTTAAAAAACGTCCTTGATAAGGCTTACTTAGTTCATTATTGTTTCCAAATCCGCTATTCTTTCAATTGTAGTATCTGCTCTTGCCTCTATCCCTGTTTGTACCTTCGGTGCTACAAGAATTGCTATTATAGCTACTACTGCTATTACCACAACCCATTCAAATATTGAGCTTCCTTTATTATTCTTTACATATTTCATTGCTTTCATAGTTGGTCTCCTCGTCTATTTATTTCTTTTTCATAATAGTTTCAAGATCATTAACTCGTTCAATGGTTGTATCTGCCCTTGCTTCTATCCCAGTTTGTACCTTTGGGGCTACTAGTATTGCTATTATGGCGACTACCGCAATTACAACTACCCACTCAAAGATTGAGCTGCCTTTATTGTTCTTAAAATATCTTGGTGCTTTCATTTGTTATTTCTTCCTTTCTTTTTCCTTTTCTTTAATTTACTTTTGTAGTGTTTGAATTGTAATTATGTATTGTAGTTTCCACCCTCCTTTCAAACGCATCATCGAATTTTGGCAAAATAAAAGCAGCTATAATTGCTATAACTGCTATTACTACTAATAATTCTAAGATACTTGTTCCTGAATTATTTTTTATATGTTTTATTATTTTTATATTTTCACACCCTCCTTTTCTACATTGGAATATTATTAAGCAACTTCAAAATATATATAATCCATGGATATGCTCCTATTGCTATGAGTATAAACAATGGGAATACCATTAGTAATGTACCTATAATTTCATTTCTCTTATTTTTTCTGAGCCTGTGCTGTTTATTTATCTCTCTTGTAAATACCCTATTGCTTTCAAGGTACTTTAAACTTGTTAGACTGTCTGTTTTTAGAGACTGCTCAAGAGCTATGCAGGTTTTTCTGAAGTTATTACTGTTAGATGATTCTTTAAGCTCTTTAAGAGCAGCTTCAGGATTAGTAGAATATTTTTTCACCGCAAGCTCAAAGTTAGAGCTGAATATCCTTGCCCTCTTGCTGAGAGCTATTAATATTTCTTTTGTTGGTACATTTGCCCTTAACATTATCACGGCATAGGATTGCAGAAGAAGGATCTCTTTTTCGCTTGCTGACTTTCTTAGACCGGCAGATATCTTCAGAAATACTTTCGGCAGAAAATATGCAATTATAAATACAGCAAGAATCGTTGATATGCTCAGGTTAAATTTAATAATTTTAATACTTGGATTATTAAGCATTTCTGCCGCCATATTCAGCACCTCAATGCTTGCAGTCTTATTTAAATATGAAAGCAGCTCAAACAACAATGTCAAACCTGCTGCCGTAATTGAAATAACAATGTTTAATGACTGAAATGTTTCAGGTGAAATTTTTATACCGGAAGCCTTAATGTTTCCTTCAATTTTGTTATATTCTTTAGTTCCTTTTTTATGCTGCAAAAAAGAAAGAGCTTTATTCATACGCTCTTCTGCATCTTTTATTGTTATTTTTCTCAGTATTTTTTTCCTTTTTTTTAATCCCAGCAACATAAAAAATATAGAGAGTATGATTAATATCTTGTATACCAAATTACCACCACCATTCTACACCTTTTCCGAAATATTCAGAATTGTAAAACCTCCAATCAGTAACACCAACCACATAATTATCAGTCCGCTCCCCGTAGACGTAAAAAAATACAGATACCTTGATAAGTTGTTAGTTACCATATTTATGATAAACATACCAAGGGTCAATATATTCAGAATAATAAAGATTATTTTATTTGTGGCCATTTCTGTACGCACTTCCTCTTCAATTGTTGCTTCCTCGCACATTAAGTTATTTAAATATAGTAAATCCTCTTCTATATTACCGGCTCCGTTAAAACTCATGAGAAGTATTTCTGCAAATGTATACGCCCAGATGTATTCAAGGGAATTCGCCATCTCTTCAATGCTTTCTCTGAAATCTCCCCCACTTGATAATGCCCTTGACAGCTTTTCAAAAACTTTTCCTATTTGCTCAGGCATCCGGTTATATGAATTATCAACGGCTTTTTTGATATTTTTATACTCCATGTACTCATCTGTAAATATCTGCAATGCTTCAGGAAATTGGCTATAAATTTTGTCAATCTTAATCTTTAAATAAAGCGCACCGCAGTACATAAGCATATATAAAATTGCAATACTTATTAGTATTGTAAAATGCCATACCGTTAATATACTGGCAAGAATAATGCCAATAAAAACAGCTGCAAAAAAAGAGCCTGCAAAATACATGGTTACATATATACTACATTGCTCCTTACCCTTATCTAATATCAGCTGCAGCTTTGATATATACTTTTCTTTTTGCTGTCTTATGTACTTATTTTTGCTTATTAATTTGTCCGCCTTTAATAAAACACTGTTTCCTACAGAAGTTTTTCTGAAATTTTTAAGTTTCATTTTTCGAGGCTTTAAGACTATGCTAAGCACAACCGGAACAATTGCAGCAATCAAACATATTTTATGCATCCACATCACCAAACACCTTTTTTATTTCACTCATTTTTACACCATTCTCATTAAGCTTCTTTTTTAATTTTCCCGATATGGTATTTTCATATATTCTTTTATTGCTGGTCTGCGGATTTTCTTCATCAATTATAAGCCTTGAAAGAGGTAGTGTTACATGACGTTCGGTTTCCCCTTTTGCTATAAGCTCATAAATGCCTCCACAAACTTTTTTCATTTGTCCACGTTCATTTTCAGGAAGTTTTTTCATTTCTATTACAATATCTATAGCATTAGCCACTTGATTGCGTTTCGCATTGAAAGGAATGTTGCTGACATTTTCCATAATCATATATGTAAGAGCATCAGGAACACTATCTGCATCTGTTATATGTGCAGTACCCATGCTTCCGTTAAGACCTCTTGTCATAGCTTTGACTAATTCATCAGCTTCTTTGCTCCTTGCTTCTGTAACGATTATTAAGTTAATACTTTTCTGCAATAGAACAGCAAATAGATTCCCTAAAGAAAAGCTATTTCTTTCTCTTAAGGGAATAAAATATTTATCCGGATATAGTATTTCAGGGTTCATTTCAAAATTTGTTTCCAATAAGCCGATAATTAATTTTTTAGGTAAATATTTTATAAGCCATTTCACAGTTGTTGTTTTTCCTGATTCCGGCTCACCGATTACTAATATATTAGCTCGTCCTTTTACAAGAGTTGATATAATTTCAATTTCTTTTTTCGTAAATGTCCCGCTTTTCAGCATATTTTCCGTAGTTGGAACAAAACTGTCAAATTTACGAATATTTAACACTGGATATTTTGCCAATGGCGGAATTGTAATCTGTATTCTTGCACCATCCTCCCTTTCTGCTAAAATAGAAGGATTTAGATTATTTAAATCCTTGGATTTATCAAATTCAATACATCTACGCATTACATTTACGACTTCATCATAATTGTTGAATTCTTCATTAATTTCAACTATATCTCCTTGTTTTTTTAATAGTATTTTTTTACCTAATACTATTATTTCATCAATTTCAGGCAAATCATATTTATCTATTATTCTAAGTCCCCATTTTTCAGCAAAGATTTGGTCGGTAAGATTTTCCAATTCTTCTTTATTAACATCTATATCCAACAAAATGTTCTTAATTATTTTTCTCAAATATTCCTTAGCTCCGGCATCACCTTCCGAGCAACTGATGAGCTGCTGGGTATGAATTTCTTTTAATTCTTTTGTTGGAAATTCTTTGTTTATAACCTGATTGTATACATAATTTTCGATTTCCTTGTATTCCATATTATCTCCTTTAAAACAGTTTAAATTTTTTCTTAGCCTTTACGACCGCCTTATCTCCCGTAATCCTTTCAATCATCTTTTCTATTTCCTTTACATTTGATTCCGGAAGCACCAACTCAAATCCGTTTGCAAAGTCAATTATTTCAGGACAAAAAAAGAGTTTAAAGTCTTGTTTCATCTTAAACTCTGAATTTTCTGCATATCTATTTATCACAATTATTTTGTTAGAACCGGTTATCCTATGATATGCTGCAGCATTAAATTCTAATGTATTTTGATTTACGACGATTACATTAATATCTGATATATCATCGCTTACCTCAACCATGGAATCCATAATTATATAATCAAAAATATCCTGCTCTTTCAAAATTTGTATTTCGTCTTCAGTGAGCAGTTCATTACTCCCCGAAAAGAAGTACAGGTTCTTTTTCAATTCTGTAGCGCTTTCTTTTATCGCTCTGCGGCAGCTCTCCTTATCTGCAAGGCAGAAATACAAATTTATACTTTCAATTGATGATGCAGCGTCATATATATTTATGTTATCTTTATTATTATCAATCAGACACACAGTATGTTTTTCAGACAGCTTCTCAGCCAATATTGCCGCAACTGTAGTTTTTCCTGCCCCGGGTCTGCCCGTAACTGTTATCAGTTTTGTCATTTATTCAGCTCCTTACTTTTAATGTTCATAAACCCTCCTTAGTTTGTAACCTTCCCATAAATACTTTTGGTCTTTCGCAATAATCAATTCTTTCCGCATGTTCTGAGATTAACCATGGCGCTTCTTCAGCAACATTTTCTATTTTGCATGTATTATCCATCATACACCCACAGAAGGGACATTGTTTAATTTCACAGGGAGGAAATTTCTCTGTAATTTCTTTATTATGCATTTAATGCCCTCCTAATATAAGATCCGGATTCATATTTATATGCCCTATTACCTCTGCATATTCTTCGGTTGGTCCTAGTGGCATATCTGGGCATTCTTCCATACTCACATAGAACCCTAAATTCTTCATGCATTGCTTATCCGCCGGACAATATGCCTTATATTCGCCATACTTAACCACCATTTTCCCCACAGTTAAGATGCTTTCAATTATATGCCCTTCGTATATTTCTTTTCCATGAATATCTTTTTGTCCTGTTGTGCCTAAAAATACTACATCTTCAAAAAATCTTTCTACAGTAATTCTAACCTTATTTCGTTTAAGCCATAATAAGCAAGTACCTTCAACCATATTTATCTGACAAACTTCTTTTATATCCTGTTGTAACTTGTCATATGCCATCAATTTATAATAATCAAGATTCATTTGTCGTTTTCCCCTTTCTCAATTTAATTTTTTTAGCAATAAGTATTTTTAATTTCATCCCAATTGTCAGATATACCATTCCAATTAGTTGATATGTCAGAAAGCAAGTTCTTTTCTCTTTTTTCTTGCTTCAGTACTTCATTATAAAGTTTTTCATTACGATAGCTTTTAACATTTCTTTCAATCAACTCACTTATGACTTGTGGTTCTAAGGCATCCAATTCCCAGCTATCATAACCAAATTCATTTACATACTGTTCTGCTCTACTATCTGTGAGCTTTGCAGGGTTAGGTGGTGGGTTGTATTTTTCTATTTGATTCATATTTAGTGCAAGTCTACGAAATTCAACATCATAAGCATCAAATGTTCTTAATCTATCCTGAATATCCCGACTCATATCTTTTCCGCTCGGGTCATGGTCACCTAAGTGAAGAAGCACTACCTTTTGCTCCTGTTCCTGCATACGTTTTAATCTTTGTGCTGCTCCCCACATTTCGGATTGTGAGACATAACCCCGGCATGAAAAGAAATTAACATCCAACTGGCCGCATATCTGACCTACAATACCAATGAGGGCATCTTTTTCAACCCATACTTCGACATAATAATCCTGTCCTTCCCAATGATTTAAATGATACGAATATGCAGCAGAATCTATTATAGAACCGGGTGTAGACCAATGAGAATTTCCTCTCATGTTTCTTGTTCTATCTTCAATAGAATTCCAGTCTATTAAACCTGCTAATCTTGCATTACTTATTAGGTTTCCTATATTCTTATATGACCTCTCGTTATTTTCTATAATTGCTTTTGCCACAAGCTGATAGTATACTTGTCTTAATGTCAGGCTGTAGCCCTGCATCATGTAATTTCTAATGAGTTCATTGATTTTATCAATAAGCAGCAATTTGTCCTTTCTGAAATTTTTATCTATATAACTGATTTTTGGCAGTTTAATCACCCCCTTGTAATACTTTTACTGTGTTAAGCAATTTTTCTTCTCCATATCGTGCAACTCGGATATTGAATTGATTTTTGTCTATTGCATATAGTTCTTTTAGTTTAATATCCGACAATTCAATCGTAAAATAAGCCGGCACATATACAGTATCTGATGTTATATTTTCAGTTCCATCAGCGTTTTGTTTTTCTATGTTGTTGTAATTGGAATTATTAACCTTAATTATTTGTATCTTTTCAAGAATTTTATAAGGTTCAATAAATAGCTCTGCATCCTGCCCCTGTGAAACGGGTTCCAACCATATGTCTATGTAGTCTCCTTCTTTCAGCATCAAAGCCTTGTCTATTTCATTAAGCGCTATCGGTATCTGTGTCTGGTCTTTACTGTTCATATAACTTTCATTCTTAATAACACGGCTAATATGAACAAGTTCTCCCTTATAGAGTGGTACTACTGTCCTTTTGCCGACAACTTCATCATATGATTTTGCTATATTTACTGTCTTCATGACATCTTCAGCATATCTTTTTTCTATGCTCAACATTTCTTTTTCAATTACCGTATTCCCCGGAATATCTGTTATTGCAACAATCACTTCGGTTGTTTCTATGTTGGCTTCAGAAACTCTTACTTTTTCAAAATAATAAAAAACAGCAGCTAAAATTACCAGAAATGCTGCTGTGACCTTAAAGATATTTACTTTAATATTCTTCACAATTACCTCCACTTAAATAATTTAAATTTTTTATTATATTTCTTATTTCCAAATTCCAGTATGTTTGCAGAAGAAAGAATTTTTTGCAAGCTATCATGAAACAATTCAGATCTTTCTAGTTTATATACTGTTTGCCCGGAATAATAAGCAGCATAAATTGTTTCAGGATTTATAAATGGAATACAGGAAGATATTTTAATTCCAAGATATTTCTCAATATCTTTTTTATTCAAATCCTTGATGTATCTATTTATTACATAAATAATATTGTTCTTTTCTTCCAATGTTCTAATCCTCTTAATCTTTTCTTCAGTTTGCAGCATTTTATAAGGCATGGGGTCAATTGCAACAATAACAACATCAATAACACCAAGCAAATAATTTATACTTTCATCTAATACCTGATTGCCTAAATCATATATATTTATGCTGCTTTCTTTATTTATTAAACTGATGAATTCAATACTATTCTTAGTACTCCAACTATTGATTTTTTTATTATTGATATAAAATTTAATTCCGTCTCTTATTAAAGCATCTTTCCTACACTCAGCCCCAGAGATGATAGCTTCTGGAACGGAAACATAGTTATAATCTTCATTGCTGTCACTTATTATATTCAGAATATCAGCTTTCATGTTTTCATGTGGCATCTCAATCACAGAAACATCAACCTTTTTATTCTTTAAAATATAAGCAAGGTTTAAAGTTATAAACGTAGAACCTGCACCTTGACTTAAATTAATCACTGCAATATTATTTTTTGCTTTGACAACCTTATATTCTTTTATAACTTTTGTTTCAGACTTCGGAATTTTTTCATTATCTGGTACCTCGTTACTCTTGACCTCACAGCTCTTTTTAATCTCATATGTAATATTCAACTTCTCAAGATTAATTAACCTATATATTTCGTTATGCAATTCCCTGAGCTCATTTATCACAGATGATTTTCTACTGAATTCATTGCTTATATATTTAAACACTTCCTGCTCATATACAGCGTGATTTATTTTATCGTCACGACTTATTTTATAAACTTGAACCGGAGCCATAGCCTGAATCTTGCTTAAATTCAATTCACTTTTCTCATTGTGCATCGAACTCAAGAAAATCACCTTTTTATTTTCAAAAATACTCGTGTCAAACCCATCGTACACAAACTTATCTTGTGGAACACATACGACAATCAAATCTGATATGCCGATAATTCTATAAGAGCTTGAATCTTCATCTGTAATTGAATCAATTAATATATAATCATAAGCTTTTGATAGTATTTCTATCATTTTTATCTTTCTAAGCTCAATTATTTCTCTTTCCTTTCCGGTTCCTAAGATGTCAAGATTATCAGACAACTTATGTGTGTATGCTAATACATCCTCTTTAGAGCTTACATTATTTGTTTCACTTAATAACAATAAGTCTTTACCGCCGTTTCTTATAGTTGAAGAAGTCAAATAATCAGCTGCATCCGCTTTATCATTTATACTATATATTACAGCTTTTTCAGTCTCTTCCATAGTATGTGATAAATATGAAGCATATAAAGCAACATTGGTGCTGCATCCACCTTGACGTTTAACCGGTGACCAAAATGTTATTATTTTTGTTTTCATAAATTTCTACCTTTCCATTACACTTTTATATTTGTTTTCAGGCGGCATATATTTTTCTTTTTTTATCTTGTTAATTCCTCTATCTACCTCTGACATTGTTTTTTTTTCATGTTTTTCTAAAGCTGCAATTAGATCATCATTAAGGTCTTTACTGAATGGTAATGTGCGTTTTATTTGATAGCCTTTTTTGGTATATTTCTCTTTAATCTTTTCTGTTGCTTCTATACCTGCTTCGTCATTATCCAGGCATGAGACAATTATTTTAATATTAGGGTTATCTTTTAAAAACTGCTCAAGTTTAACATCCGCAACCCCACCAAGAGATATTCTATTATGCTCCTTATAATTTCCACCTTGTATTTTTATCATTGTCGCATGACTCATTGCATCAATAATTGATTCATATATGTATAATTTTGAACTATCCTGTGAAGAACATAATTCAACATTATAAGCTTTGTCAGATCCTTTAATTTCTCCCTTGTATTTTTTAAAAGTAGAAGTTCCAATTTTCAGGCAATACTTAATCTCTCCATCTTTATTTTTTCCCAAAAACACGCAATTGTTATGCTCTTTTTCCTGATAAAGCTTACCGTCATTTATCATATCCTGAATTATAGAAGGGTCAATTCTTCGTGTCTTGGCAAGATATGCAAACAATCTTCTATAATTATCTGCTTTTTCTGGTATCTCCGAAATCTTCTTTATTTCTTTCTCTACTTTATTAGTATCATATTCTTTTATTTGTTCCCTTCCTTTTTCTCCAAGCAACATCTCCATTGCTTCTTTAAAGCCTTTTCCTTCATATTTAGTCACAAAGTCCAGTGTATCTCCACCAATATCCCTAGAAAACCACTTCCATTTGTTATTTGAAATAACTAGGCTATCATGTTCTTTAAGTCTGTACTCATTTGCTGCCGACTGAATAAGAGAATATCCCCTTTGCCTTACATAATCAAGCAAGTCAATATCTTTTGCCTTATTAATTTGATTTTGTGTATACATTAGATTCCTCCTTATTTGAGTAATAAAAAAACAGCAATATTTCTACTGCTGTTTCTAAGTTTTATTCAAGTGCTTTACCGTTCAAATTTTTGGTTATAAACCTCTTTACTCTCACCATTTATTGTAGAGCTGATGTTTTTATAGCTGTCTATCTCGTTTTTAACATCTTCCAGTGTTTTTCTTGAATTAACTTCCCGATTATAATTATTTTGCTCATACTTACAGATTGAATTATCAATACAATCATTTAAAAGCATATGCTCACCTTCCATATATTCATTATAAACATAATCGATCATGTCTTCATCGGTTAGATTCTTTTCAATAGCAATAATTGCCTTAATTGTATCTTCGTAATGGTTTTCTAAATTGCCTGCAATTTCTGCTTTTATAGTTTTAAAGTTTTTATCAGTCATAATTTTACTCCTAACTAATAGATATTTTTTTCAAACAAAAACAGCAGATTTTACTGCTGTTATAATAAAACTTAATTCAATTATATATTTTAGCTTATGTTCCAATGGAACATAAGTCACCTTTCATTATTTCTATGTAAAGTTTGATTTATTCCTTTTTCGGTGTCAATATCATTTCTGCATTTGTCTATATTTCTGCTGATTTCTTCCAAGGTCTTTTTGTTATTGCGATGTACAGGATTTAAACCAATTGATATAATAAAATCAATCTGCTCTTGCTCTTTAATAGGGCTTGAAATTTTTTTGAACATATTTATATATTCTTCATGCCCATTGTTAAAAGCACGAACACTTAACTCTATCATACGTTCCTGAGATATTTCATCAAAATTCAATTCATATCCTGTCACCTTCGCTAAATAAGATATAAACACCCTCTGAGAACGTCCATTTCCTTCTCTGAAAGGATGAAGAGCATTTATCTCACTTAAATAAAAAGAAAACCTATCAAATACAGCATCTTTTCCTGCATTCATAAGATAGTTTTCTTCACTAAGTTTATTAAAAATATAATCTGCATAACTGTCTATATTTTCATAATAACAAAATACATTACCCTTGGAAATATTAACAGTTCTTACTTGTCCAGCCCACTCATAAATTTCTTTAAAAACATTGTAATGTATTTCTTTCAAATGATTGAAATCTAATTTCCCCTTTATCGGCTCATTTTCCAGTTCCATCATTCTTAACGAACTGATTTCTCTTTCAGCTATGCTTAAATCATGTTCATTCGTAATATTTAATTTGTTTTTCAAAACTGAAGAATTAGGATAACAATACTTCGAATCATTATCGAAACTATAAGAATAATCATTATCCATTTGTTAAACCCTTTTAACAGTATGCTTATCGACTAGTTTTTTAATAGTGTCCTCAACTGTTATCTTTCCAGTTAAACAATCCCTCATTCGATTCTTGTCATTATTGGTTAAAGGCATTCCTTCGATGGAAAAATTTGCGTTTACATTTCTGATAATTTTCTCTATTTGTTTATTATCCATAATTATCTCCTCCACAAATATTATACCATTTTTCATAAAAATAATCTATAAAAATCATTAGTTTCTTTGCTTCTGTTCTAATGGAACTGAAGTTATTTTTATAGCGTTTTGTCAAATTCTTTTGAAATGTTTTGAGTGTTTGTTTTATCGGTTCTATTTCTCTCAATTAGCTTGGTAACATCACTAACGGATTTTCTTTTACCAATATTATCAGTAATTTTACTTCCTGACTCTACTTCTTCAAATATTTCTTCTATATCTCCTTCATTCTTATTAATATTAAGTAGTTCATTCAATTCAAACTGCCTGTTTAATTTTTCAGCAAGCAATGCTTCATGCTCAAAAACTTTTTCATATTCAGTCCTAGATTCTTCCATATTTCTATTGTATTCGACTAATCTTTCTTTAAGCTTATCAATGTGGCCTTCAAGGCTTTTAATCACATTTTCGAGTCTTACTATATTGCCCTGACAACTGTCTCCAAGCTCAATTGAATATGTGTTACTTCCTTTAATAATCATTTCATTAGAACCTAAATATTTTCCGGCTACATATAGTTCAAATCCACAAAATTTACCAATATGTTCTTCTTCATCCGAAGAAATTCTGCTTAAAGTTGACTTTATTATTGAGCCTGCATCTTCCCTGTTGTCATAAACTTTGTTTCCAATGAATATTTCAAATTCTTCTTTTTTATTCAAGTTTCTAATTTCTATGTCGTTTTTAATGTTTTGCATTTTATGCTCGGTTTCAATTATAAGTTTAGGGTATTTCGACCTAAAATTATTCTCCATTTTGTACTTATGATTATCAAACGCATTTTTTAGTAGAGATAATCTAGCCACTTCATTATCAATGTCTATCTTTTCCCTAATATATGGATTTCCTGTAGCCAAAGCCTTTACTTCCGCATAACTCAATACTGTTTCATCAACATCTTCGCAACTTCTGGCAGTGGTTTTTGACGTCATTATTTGAGAAATAAATTTTTGTTTATTTTCAACGATTGACCACATGTATGCATCGAAAGTATCCATGGTAACATACCTATATATGTTTACTTCTTCATTCATATTACCCTGCCGAAGTATTCTTCCTTCTCTTTGCTCAATATCAGAAGGCCTCCAAGGTACATCCAAATGATGAAGTGCTACAAGCCTATTTTGTATATTTGTACCAGTACCCATTTTAGATGTACTTCCAATGATGATTCTTTTAACACCTGCCCTTAATTCAGAAAACATATTTTCTCTTTGAATTTCATTATTAGCATCATGAATAAAACATATCTCATTTTCAGGTATATTTCTGGATATTAATGATTCCTTAATATAGTCATATATTGAAAACCTTTGTTTTTTGTTAGATGGTGTACTTATATCACAAAATACAATTTGAATCCCTTTTATACCACTTGATTTTTTGTATTCCTCAAAAATGTTATCAATGCATTTGTTTACTTTTGATGCTGGGTTGTTCTCAGCATCCGGATTTAATAATCGTGGATCGAGCCCCAACTGCCTTGCTTCGTTTGTGACCTTTAGCATATTATCTTCCCATGGTTTAACAAGTCCGTTTCGTATGTTTTCAGCTCTTACAGCAAACTCTGCCATAATATCCTTTATTTCTTCAGTAGGCTCTGAAATCATAATTTTATATTTCCCATCTTTTAGTTTTGGGACAGGAAGATTAAGCATATCCGGTGTTTGTATATCAGCAATGTTTTTAAATAACGTCATAAGTTCAGGTAAATTCACAAACTTAGCAAACCTGTTTCTGAGCCTATATCCCGTACCCTCAGGTGCAAGTTCTAAAGAAGATATAACTTCCCCAAAATTTGATGCCCAACTGTCAAAATGATATATTCCCATTTTATGCAGTTCTTTTTCCTCAAGATATCTCATCATGACATACATTTCCACCATGGAATTGCTAATAGGTGTTCCTGTTGCAAATATTACATTTCTACCATTATTTTTTTCCTGTATGTATTGGCACTTCATTAACATATCAGTGGACTTTTTTGCCATTGTATTTGATATGCCTGCAACATTTCGCATTTTAGAAAATACTGCGCAGTTTTTATAGTTGTGAGCTTCATCAACAAACAAACAATCTACTCCAAGTTCTTCAAAATTTATAACATCATCTTTTACGGTATCTGTTAACTTCTTTAAACTTTCTTCCAGTCTGAGCTTTGCTTTTTCCATTTGCTTTATTGCCCATTGCTCTCCATTTTCCGATTTAATATCATTAATAGCATTTACTATCTGATTTATTTGCACATTAATCATTCTCTGCTGTCTTTCCTTAGAAATCGGAATTTTCTCAAATTGACTATGACCGATTATTATCGCATCATAATTTCCTGTAGCAATTCTACTGACAAATCTTCTTCTATTTTCTTTTTGAAAATCTACTTTATTAGTAACTAATATATTTGCTGAAGGATACAGTCTTAAAAATTCTGATGCCATTTGTTCCGTCAAATGATTTGGTACAGCGATAATGCTCTTATTTGCGAGTCCAAGCCGTTTCAATTCCATGCATGAAGCAATCATTTCAAAAGACTTTCCTGCACCTACGCAGTGTGCTAGCAAAGAATTTTTACCAGATGTTATTACTCGAGCAATTGCATTTTTCTGATGCTGCCTTAACTTTACATCTGGATTCATTCCGGGAAAAGTTAAATAACTTCCGTCAAATTCTCTCAATTTGGTATTATTGAATTTATCATTATATATCTTGACATACTTATTTCTTCTGTCTAAATCCTTGAATATCCAATTTTTAAATTCTTCTTTTATAAGACGTTGTTTTTCCTTTGCAAGCATTGATTCTTTTCTGTTAATAACATATTTAACCTTGTTATCCTCTTCAATTCTGTCTTTTACAGTTACACTTTTTAAATTTAATGTATCCTCTATGATATAGTAGGCGTTCAGTCTATTGGTACCATAAGTTTCTCTTGCCGAGACAGAACTGCCGTCAATACCTTTATTACTGACTGTCCAAGATGAATCAAACTCATTATAGCTAACTTGAATTTCATTTATACGATTTCTGCCCGTATTCTGATAATAACGAGGAGTTTTTAACAATTTATATATGAACTGCTCGATATCTTGTGTTTCAACCCAGGTTGAACCTATCCTTACATCAATTTCCCCTGCTTCAAGGTCTTTAGGTTGTACTTCTTTGAGAGCTTGTACATTTATTTTGAATATGTCATATGATTTAGCATATACTTCAGCAAGCTTTAATTTTCTCTTACATTTCCACTTAAATATTCATCTTTTGACTCCCAACCGATATGAACATTATTTTCATCAAATTTCTGAGGATTAAGAAATATGATTCCCTTCAAATCATTGATTACATTATCTACATTTGTATTGCAAAGACTACCTATGTATTCAAGGTCAACCTTACCCTTTTCATTCATGCTTATTGTCAAGCCTTCAAATGCAGTATCCACTTTATCAATTTTTTTACTGTGGCTAATTGTTCTCTTTGTAAAAATATCTGCTTTAACTACATTTTTATCTTCATCAATAACTTCCAATGAACATAAAAGAGGGTAATCACTATCATCCCTGAAAGCCTTTTTATTTAATTTATCAGTTATATTTCCATAAGCTTTGACAAAGCTGTCATACTTATTGTTTAAATTATTTTGAAGAGTTTTAAGCAACTCATCAGTACATCCTGCTAACTGCTCATGAATAATATTCCTTAAAGAATTCCTTATTTCATTTAATTTTTCAATTCTTTCTTTTGTCTTTCCTTCTATGTCCATAAAGCGCATAACTGCATTTTCTCTATAATATATTTTGTTGTTAATAACAGTAAAGGTAAAGTTTTTTACATTTAAATCCGCAGGTAAATCCTTATTAACTTTATCAATTTCATAACCTTCTTTGCTAATAATATATTTTTTTATATCAGCATGTAAATAAGATATAGCATTATCTAATGCTGCTTCAATATTAAAATTATCATCGGTATTAATAAGTGCTGTTACTTTGCTCTCCTCACCAAACATGCCCTTCCTTCTCTCATCAAATACCATTTTCCCTAACATCATATGAGGATTATCGATATAATATTGATTTAACGGAACACCTTCATCATTGTAACCAACATTAATCCATTCTGGTATTGATAAGTTAATACTATCTCTCTTTTGAAGAAATAATATATCAGTGGTTACATCTGTATTGGCTATTTCTTTAAATGTATTGTTAGGCAGCCTTATTGCTCCTATGAGGTCCGCTCTCTCGGCAATATATTTTCTTACCGATGTATCTTGCTTGTCCATTGTACCCTTTGATGTAACAAAAGAAATAATTCCGCCAGGTCTTACTTTATCAAGTGTCTTGGCAATAAAATAATCATGGATGAAAAAATTATATTTATTATATTCTCTGTCATATACCTTATAATCTCCAAACGGCACATTTCCTATAGCCACGTCAAAAAAATTATTTTCAAATTCTGTGTCCTGATATCCTTTAATCTGTATTTCCGCTTCCTGATATAATTGCTTGGATATCCTTCCTGATATGTCATCAAGCTCAACGCCAAACAATTGACTTTCTCTCATTTTTTCGGGCAGCAAGGAAAAGAAATATCCTATGCCCATGCTTGGCTCAAGTACATTTCCTTTACTAAATCCAAAATTATCTAACGCTAAATAAATTGCTTTAATTACTTCTTTTGATGTATAATGTGCATTTGGCGTTGATGCTCTTGCACTTATATATTCATCCTCTGTAAGCAGGTCTTTCAGCTCTTTAAATTCATTGGCCCATGAACCTATTTTTTCATCAAATACTTGCGGCATTCCGCCCCAACCAGAGTATTTAGCTAATATACTCTGTTCTTTTGATGATGCCAAACGACTTTCTTTTTCTATGACTTTTATAATCTTTATAGCTTCCAAATTATTTTTGAACTTTGTCTTAAGTCCGCCATACATCTTATCTTCTTTATAAATATAATTTATTTTTTTAGTAGCTTTAGGCAAAATAAAAGAGCTGTATGAATCGTCATGCAGCTCTATATTATCTTCTATCTCTTCTTGTACACTATTTCGTTCAATACTATCTCTTCTGCTTCCCTCTGTATCATATCCCTGTGTTTGTAGCTTTCGTATGCGTTCATCGGATTTGTTATCGGATCTACCATTAATTTCTTTTCTATTATCTGATCCAATAATTCGTATGCTTCCTCGTTTACTTTTCTCATCAGATTCATCAGCTCTCCGTTCATAAATAGTACTGTGTACCTCTGCTGATCCGTCTCTCTCAGATAATTCATTGCTAACATTCCGTACTTCCCTATCGGTTCCTGTTCCAGATGATTCTCTTCTAACTCTATCTGTGGATATAATACTCCGTTCTCTTCCTTGTAATTTATTTCTACCACCTTTCAACTTCCTTTCTCTTATTAAAGAATTTATTTCTTTTTCTATATCTCTCAATATTATTTGAGAGGTATTCGATACCGAACTACAAAGCTTTATTATGTCACCTTTAGACTTAAATTCGGATATATACTTAAATAATTTCGTAGTATCTAAATCCTCGCCGATATTACATCTTAACGATATTAAGTATATCATACTTTCAGTCAATGTAAGTTTAAATTTATCATCAAAATTATTAAATAACAGATTGTCCAAAATGGAAATCTGTTTATCTACATCTGTTATATATGATTTATATACTATTTCCGAATATTGACCGCACAAATACGCTATCGTCTCTCTTAATGATATATTATCTGTATTGTATTTCTTATTGTACCTATCATTAAGCAGTTTTTTATATTCATTGTTCAATATCCATGTTTTGGGGTAGGTACTTTCATCACCATTTGTATCAGATACATCAAAAAGGAGATTTATCATTACAGGTGTTTTAGAAGTATCAAAAACTTTTATAGCTTTTGCTCCTTTGTTAATGTACCTATTAATCTTATTGTTCCAAATATTCATGTCTGCTACAAAAGTTGCATTAGGTTTTTGTGCATAGATTAATATTTGTGAATCAAATCTATGCTTCCATATTCTTGATGAGAATTCTAAATACTTCATCCATTCAACTTTTGAAATGGTTAGTTTTGGTATAATATCATTGTATATATTACCTACTGATGATTTTCTAATGTCCACTTGCTGCCTCCATAATCATGTAATAAATAATTGAATAACATTTTCAAAGTTACTTTATTTTAGAAATTATCTTTAAGCAAATTCAAAATAATATTTATCATTTCTTCATTGGTTATATTATCATCAAAATATGCTTTTATTTTTTTAAATGGAATTTCTATCTTTCTTTCTTCTTTTTTCTTTTCAGAGAGCACCTCAAGAATTATATCTAAATTTAATGTATTATTGTTTTTTTCTATTTGTCTTAATTCTTCTGCTTGTTTTAAACTAATTTTAACACCTTGATTTTCTATAAGAGTTTCAATTATCTTCTGACTTTCTTCTTTAAAATAAGATATTTCAACAGCCGGTCGGAAAGAAAGAAGATTTTTATCTACCATATTAAGAAGTTTATCCGTTAGATAGTTTAACCTTATATATCTTCTTATTTGAGATGCTGAAGTATCATTATTTTCAGCTACCTTATCACGAGCCGTTTTATCTTCTGTTCCAATGGAACATAAGTCTGTTCTCTTGCCCTGTTTTTTTATAGCATCTAATTGCATTTTGTAAGCCTTTGCCCTTTCAGAAGGTAATATCTCATTCCTTTGGAGAAAATTATCTTCATTCATTATGTCAATTGCTTTCACATCAGAACCGATATCTTTTCTGACTATTATAGGTACATTTGTCAAGTTTAACTCTAAGGCAATGTCATTCCTGTTGTGTCCAATAATAATTTCATAATCAGATTCAGGCTGTACATCCTTATATATTTCAGGTATTGGTCTTACTATTATCGGGGATGTAATCCCATTTTCAATTATGCTTTGTTTTAGTTCTTCTCTTCTTTTTCCCTGATGCAGCTTAAAAGGAAATCCCGGAGTGTTTCCAAAAGGCATGAGTTTCGCCGGCGGTACTTCCTTTATTTCATATTGAATTGTATTGCCGATGATATCATTGATAACATTCTTTCTATTCAACTTACTCTGCAAGTCAAGCTTGCTCATTTGCTAACACTTCCTTTGCTAATAATTCATATGCTTTAGCAGCTTCGCTGCTTGGATGATATTTAAATATGCTAATCCCTTGTGATGGTGCTTCTGCTATTTTGGTAGATATAGGGATATAATTATCAAATACTCTTACATGTTGTTCATAGACCGATTTGATGGCTTCATGTACTTCCTTGCTTAAGTTTGTCCGCTTATCATACATGGTTATTAGAATCCCTTCTATTTTCAAGTCAGGATTAATCTGTGTCTTAACTCCTTGTACTGTATCTAATAGTTGTTCCATACCACGCATGGACAGATACTGCGATTGTACAGGAATTATTACGCTGTCGGCGGCAGCCAGTGCATTTATGGTTAGCATCCCTAATGACGGCAAGCAGTCAATTAGTATGTAGTCGTAATCTTCTCCTATATCCTGAAGTATGTTTTTCAGTATATTTTCTCTGTTTAAAGTGTTAAGCATCTTTACTTCTATTCCCGACAATCCTATATCTGCCGGCAAAAAATTTATTCCTTCTTCCGTGTTAATGATATACTTTTCTTTTTCTACTATGCAGCAATAATCCTTAATCCTATTTTCAATAAGATTTGTAATTGTATTATCCAAATCATCCGGATCATATCCTAATGACATAGTTAAATTTCCCTGCCCATCCAAATCTATAAGCAAGACTTTTTTATTAAGCTTTGCTAAACTTATTCCAAGACTTATTGCTGTTGTGGTTTTACCCACTCCACCTTTTTGATTTGCTATTGCTATTACCTTACTCATATATCCTCCTTAAAATTGATTTGTTTTGCATAAATCTGTTTTAACCCACCATATGGTCCGGTTAAATAATCCAAATCCCCATGCTCATTTATTTTCTTATTAATTTGAAGAAATGTCATATACCATTGTTTCTCTTCTTTATCTTCTAAAAATGATAGTTGCCGTAGGCTTTCACCCTTCTTCCATCCGCTTGGTATGAACAACAGCATTTTGTTTTCTTCTTTGCTTATATATCCTGAATATTCTATGTAACCATTATCATTACTAGTATCTATGCTATTGTGTTTACCATCACCCATATATGTTATTTTACCGCCAACCTCTAAAGTGTAAGTTCTGATACTTACAGATTTTTTCATAATTAATTCATTTTCTAAGCAAACAAAATGTAAATTGTGTTTATAAGCGTTAAGCATAGTATTAGGCTCCTTTCTTAGCAAAATAAAAACAGCTACAATAATTGTAACTGTATAATAATTAATGATTTCTATTTATTTTGACTCTTCAACTCTCATTTAACTTCAAGTCATCTGTTGATATTATTATTTCTTTCAAGCGGTACAATCGCAAGCGTCTTTCCCAATGGAGCCAATATTTTAATCAACGTTGATAATTGCGGATCTGTAATACCTTTTTCTAAACGTGCAATAACCGGCTGCTTGACTCCGCTCTTTTCTTCAAGCCCTCTTTGACTCATCCCACTTTTTTCCCTTAGTTTAATAATTTCTCCAATTAGTGCTACCCTTATTTCAGATTCAATAATTTCTTCTTCAGTATACACGCTTTTTTTATATTCATCCCAGTCGGTTCCAATTGGACTAACTCTGTTATCATTCATATGATATGCTCCTTTCCATAAAGTCCTTCATATTGCTTTTTGCTCTTTCTATTTCACGTAAAGGTGTTTTCTGAGTTTTCTTAACAAAGTGATGCAGCAATATAAAACAATCACTTTCCCAGCTGAAAAAAAATATTCTATCACGCAGCGGTCTTAATTCCCAAATGTCTCCTTCAATGTGTTTTATAAAAGGTTCTCCAGCTTTTGTTCCAAATTTTTTTAATATTTCAACATAGTCAAGAATTTTATTCATTTTAATTCTGCTATCTTTATCTTTCTTAGAAGCAAGACTATCAATATAATCTTTAACAGGCTCTCTACCGTTAGCATCACAATAAAATTTTACTTTATACATTTTTCTCCCTTTTCATATGTATGATAACTCAAAAGTATCAAAAAGTCAATTAATTAAATTTATTATTTTATAAACGATTTGTGTTTCCTTAATTTTTCAATGTTATTTCGTTTTGTCTTACTGTCCACGGCACTCATTGTGCCGGAATACTGGCAGGCAATGGCTATTCATCCAAGGGCAAATACAAAGGAATAGCTCCTGAAGCAAATATATTATCAATTAAGGTGCTTGATGAAAACGGAAATGGAAGCACCTCAGATATTCTGTCTACGGTGCAATGGATTATAGAAAATAAGGAGGTTTATAAAACAAGAATAATCAATTTTTCTCTTGGCGCAATTGCCCAATATAAAGAAAGGAGAGATCCTTTAGTAAAAGCTGCGAACAGAGCAATTGACAATAATCTTATAGTAATTGCAGCTGTCGGCAACAGCGGTCCTATGCGCAACACCATATTATCTCCCGCAACCGGTAGGTATATTATTTCTGTGGGAGCTGCAAATGATAGAAGCAATATTTATGTGGAAAATGAAACCATAGCGGAGTTTTCGAGCCGGGGACCTACATTGGACAGAATCCGCAAGCCTGATTTAATAGCTCCCGGCGTTGATATAATGTCTTTATCCAATAAAAATTTAGGCGGCTATACAACACTCAGCGGAACATCAATGGCTGCACCGATAATATCCGGAGCTGCCGCTTTACTGCTTAATGAAAATCCAAATTATAATCATTTTGATATTAAGAAAAAACTCCTTAATTCATGCTCAAGAATAAAAGCATCTTCCTATGAGCAGGGAGCCGGAGTTTTAGATATAAGACGTATATTTTCCTGATAAGGGAGCTTGATGCTCCCTTAAGATAATATTATTCCCTTTCCGATTGTCTGTGCCTTTCTTAATAATTCTTCTGCTTTTTCAATTAACCCTTCTAAAGATTCGCCTCTGTATTCTACAATAGCACCGCTTACATTAAAACTTTTTTTGCTTATGTTTAAGTCATATCTGCCTAACTCCATTTTTATTCTTTCAATAATTATCTTTGCAATATCAAGTTCTACATTATTCAATATTATTATAAATTTATCATTTCCGTATCTGCCCACAACATCAATTTTTCTTGCGGTCAAACTAAGTATGTGAGCCACATCCTGCAAAACCATGTCTCCTGTTTCCAAGCCGTATTTCAGGTTAAATTCTTTAAAATCATCAATATCTATTAAGAATAAACAAAATTTCGTTCCTTCTTCTTTATAACCTTGTATACTATGTTTTATACAATCGGTTATAAATTGAAAATTATATAAATTTGTAAGAGGCTCTATGCTTGCCCGTGATCTTATTTCACTCTCCAAATGCTTTATTTGTCTGTCTTTTTCAAGGATTACCCTCCGGACTTCTCTTTTAAGAGTTAAATCCTGAATTGTCAAATAAAATGTATCATCCTTAAATCCAAAAATATTAAATTTAACAAATTTCTCAAAGGCATTAACATATTGTCCAATAACCGTGTGGTCACTGGTCATCGCCGCTTCGCACAATATTTTCGGCCAGTCAAAAATTGAATCTGTTAAGGCAGGAAATACTTCTGTCATCCTCATGCCGATTAGTTGATCAAGTGTCCTGTTAGTAATTTGTTCTAATTGCTTATTTGCATAAATAGCTACAATATCGAATTTACCATCATCATAAATCATTCTGCATTTAACAAATGCATCGGATATGTATTCAGCGAATTCTTTCATAAGTATATCCCCCTTTATTCAAAATCATCAAACTCTGTGTCCAAAAGTTTTTTGACTGTATTTCTTACTATTTCATATTCAAAACCCCTGCCTATTAAATAATTCGATAATTTTACTCCTTTTTTGCGGGTGTCTTCTTCTCTTATGCTTAAAAGTTTCTTTTGCCCTAAAACAAATGCTCGGTCTTTTTCCTCTTCTGTTGAAATTCTTTTTATTTTTTCATCTATTATTTCTTTGTCAATACCTTTATAGTATAAGGCTTCCTTTATTTTTAGCGCTCCATGTTTTGAAATGTTAATTTTATCATTTATAAACATTTCGCAATATCTTTCGTCATCTAAATATTTTTGTTCTTTAAGCTTGTTGATGGCATTATCAATTAACCGGAAATCAAAGCCCTTGTCTTTCATTTTTAGCCTCAATTCATATTCGCTTTTTGCTGCTCTTGAAAGAACTGAAATCCCGTAATTATAAACACATATTTTTTCCTCTGATTTTAATATGTCATCTATTGTCTCATCATCAAGAAGCATGTCCTTTCTAAGTGAATACTTTATTAGTATGCTCATATCGATGGCAAAGGCATATTCTTCATCTAAATATATATTAAATCTTTCTTTGTTTTTTTTTTGATACTCAATTTTTGTTATTTTTTTCATTTCTACCCTCAATCTCTGTCGGGGTCACCAGCGGAAACATTCCTCTATTGACTTTCCCGAAGGGACTATCCATTCAATAGAGGTGTGTCCCCCTTACATGATGGGGACATTCCTCTATTGACTTTCCCACAGAGATTATCCCTTCAATAGAGGTGTGTCGCCCTTCCTCTAATTAACTGATTTTTTATTGGTAAATCTGTGTAATAAATTTACAGCAAAATATATAACTATAATTACTAAGAAAATTGCCGCCATTCCCATTCCCATGAGCTTGAATGATGCTATCACGTTAGTATTCATATTCT
>ENA-UOOE01001000-UOOE01001000.1-fermentation-metagenome-genome-assembly--contig:-NODE-1000-length-25054-cov-5.579663_pt1 | contig 25054 bp, 14 predicted proteins | sample MGYA00245776_ERZ724021 | MGnify/ENA primary metagenome ERZ724021 (study PRJEB28704, sample SAMN03018321) | fermentation metagenome | biome: anthropogenic terrestrial biome; feature: soil; material... | reverse complement strand
GAACAGATAAAACTCTGGCATTTAATCTCCACTTTTCACGAATTCAAAAAACATCTCGTCCCAACAAACTATTGGGGTACCAATACCGGTTGTTTCAATTGAACCGGTATCTACAGTAAAGTTTCGTTGGGCATATTGGAGTCGTACTTTTGTAACATTCGGGGGTGCTGTCCATTCTTTTTCAAAAACAAAAAAGGTCACAACATGAGTACCTATCGTGGTCATCGTCAAATCCGGATTACCATCTCCCTGTTTATAATCCACTGGAGACCAATCATAGACAGTCATGCCGTCAGGGGAAAGAATCATCATCCTTCCATCTTTAAAATTCTCCAAATCAGTTGTACTTGCTCCTCTGGCACCCGTCCTGCCCCCAAATCGATATGTCTCACCCGGGGTAACCTCCACAATTTGATAAAATCCTGAGGTTGCATTTGCACCACCGCCGGTCCTGCCAAGATTACTACCTACCAGGAAGGTATAGGTGGGCAAATGTGGTACAGGGTTTACAAAAGGAAATCCGTTGGCCTTAGACCACCAATTGCCAATTTTTGAATTTACTCTTGTTGAGTTCGATATGCTTGTAGGCCCAGGCCCCACGTTCAACGGAGGAAGTTTTTCTTCGCCCGTTTTATAAAAATCGGCAAACCACGTCGTACCCTGTAATCCAATCCACCCTGGGGTATTGTCACTGGAGAACGACACATTTCCATTGTCAGGGATTCCTTCATTCATACTTTCGAATCCGGGGTTTATCAATCGATTGCCCAGGATGGGAGGAGCCTTGCCCGATACAGTTACGGTACAAACATCTGTATAATTTCCATCGAGCGCAGTCACGGTTATCCTGGCTGTTCCCGTACTGAAACTTTTTACCCTGATTCTGTTGTTCAACGTATCTGTACCCACCACATTGGCTATACCGGGGGTATCACTCACGGCCGTGACCGACTGATTGGTTGCTGTAGCAGGAGTAATGGTGTATGTAAGCCATTCCTCTTTTTCCACCCCAAGATCCAGCGTTGGCTGAACCGTGATAGCACTCACGTGCATAATCACGTTCACTGCACACTCTCCGCTGAAACCGCCATCCATTGTAGTTACAGTTACCGTGGTTGAACCGGTACCGGTACCTTTCATCTTGATCCTGTTGTTTTCAGCGTCTATTTCCACAACACTGGCTATGCCTGTATTGCTACTTTCGGCAGTCACGACCTTATTATTTGCTGTAGAGGGAGTAAGGATATATGTCAGCCACCCTTCCTTATCCATTTCAAGTTCACACGTTGGCTGTACCATGATACCACTTACAGCCACAGGTTTCGGAGTCACGGTAACGATACATTCCTCCTTAAAGCCGCCATCCATTGTAATAACGGTAATGGTTGCCGTACCGGCTGCTTTGGCGATTACCTTACCGTCGGCATCCACATCGGCAATGGTAGGATTCATGGTGGCCCATTTGATCTCCCTATTGTAAGCATTTGAGGGTTCCACGGCAGCTACCAGCGTAAATTCGGTACCCTCCATTAGCGTATAAGCGGTTTGATCCAGGGTGACACCGGTTACGGCAGTCTCATCTTCTTTACAACCAGTCATTATAACCGTCATAAGCGCGACTGCCATCCATATTAAGAAAATACTTCTTTTCATTTTCATTTTATTATCAACTAATTTCCGCTGTTTTCTTCCACATATAATTGAAAAAACATCTCATCCCAGCATATGATGGGAGTACCTTTACTAATAGTACCGTCACCTATATCGGTTTCGCTGGAAAAGTTTCTCTGGACATATTGAAAGCGTACCTTATCGACTCCCGGGGGTGCAGTCCAGATTTTTTCCGCAACAAAGTAGGTAGCATATACAGTGCCTCTGGTATTATACATTGTCAACCCCTCTGTGCCATCCCCTTTTTCATAATCTAACGGGAACTCCGCATACACCTCCTTGCCATCGGGCGAAAGAACCATCAATACTCCGGTTTTAAAATTTGGGATATCAGTGGCATTTCCCGCTCTTGCCGCGGTTCTGCCGCCAATCTTATATATCTCTTCCGGAATAACATTCTTCACAATTTGATAAAATCCCCCCGTAGCGTTTCCGCCACCGGCAGTTCTACATATATTCTGACCCACCACAAATGTATACGGGGGATCGACGTGGTCATACGTTTTTGTAAACTCGGATCCGTTGCCTGTCCACCAACTTCCCACCAGCGAATTTATTCTCAGTGAACTACCGTATCCAGTACCGGCAAGGCCAGGATAACGCCATTCAAACCATTCACTTTCTACATTTTCCCAAGCGACAACGTCGGGACTGCTAAAACTTGTGTTCCCGGCATCCGGACCAATTTCAAACCCTGTGTTTTCCAACAGATTGACCGATACCCGAACAAACGGGCTGACCTTTATACGACATGAATCAAGTGCCTCTTCACCCTGATATGCTACCGCATATGCTTCACCAAGAGCAACAGGAGTGACTACGCCGTCCTGTGTAATTGTGATAATATTCTCATCCGAAACTTTCCAATGTACCTCCTGATTTGTCGCATTGTCAGGATAAAAATGAACATAGAGCTTTTGCGGAGGAGTATCCTTTGCCGGTTGTCTGCTCGGAAAAACGTATAAAAACATGTCAATTTCATTGGGACTGACCCGTGCTCCGTTGAGTATTATCTCTTTATCTTCACATGATAAAAAAACAATCATGAAACCGAACATTACGAAAATTAACTTTTTCATATAATTCATATTTTAATTTTCAATTCATTAATTACCAATCCGGATTTTGTGCAAGATTCCCATCGGTATTGTAAATCTCAGACTGTGGAATGGGATAGAAGTACATCTTGTCTTCCCACAATCTATTCTGTATTGTCACGGGCTTGTATGTGGTAATGCCTGCATCCTGGACGATTTCCACTCCTTTGATGGTACATGTCAATTCTCCTTGTTTCCAGCGACGCAGATCCCACATACGATGTCCTTCGAAAGCCAGTTCCACCCGGCGTTCATTGCGTATTTTCTCGCGGAAAACATTTTGGCTGATGTCATTTGGATAATCCGGCATGGCAACACCGGTTCTGCGGCGGACAAGATTGACGGCATCCAACGCCGTAAGCGTATATTCACCGCCATTGTCGCTGTTTGGTCCGAATGCCTCATTCATTGCCTCCGCATAATTTAACAGCACCTCTGTATAGCGGAAAAGTATCCAGCAATGTTCTGTCTGATTCTGATTGGGCGGAGCAATGATCGTGTTCGAAACCATATATTTTTTCAGGTAATACCCTGTTGGGGATGCGCCGACTTTGGGTTTCCCGTCAATTCCATTGAAGGAGATATCCATGACGCGGGTATTTGAGCCGCTGGTACCTGTTGACCCGTGTCGCAGGACAGTCATATCCAGACGAGGATCTCTGTTCTGATAAGGATTCTCGGGATCATATCCACTGCCATACTCCGATATTCCTAATCCTGACTTCATCTCAAAAGCATCCACGAGGTTCTGTGTGGGACAATTACCCGATCTTCCTCCTTCGAACCCGATGGATGTATTTGCAATTTCGAATGTACGACTATTTGCTTGACGACGTTCGAGGATTAGTTCTGTATTGGTTGCACGCCAATTGTTGAATACATTGCTCCATGCCGGTAGCGTGTTGCTGTACAAACCCGATTTGATGAGGTCGTGTGCAGCATTTGCCGCGTTGATCCATTTTTGTTGGTAATCGGGTGCTGATGTGGGATTATGGAGAGGGCTTGCCAAATAGAGCAACGCACGTGACTTGAGGGCAAGTGCTGCTCCTCTTGTAGCACGTCCCAATTCCGCGTCGGGAGTCACAAGATTGTCCCTGTACGACACGGGCAGATTGGGCGCGATCTCCGTGCATTCCTGCGCAATCCATTCTATCACCTCTTTGAAAGATCTTCTTGTGGATTTATTGGCCTCATCCGGCGTGAGCGAAGTCGTCACAAGAGGTATATCGCCATAACGCTTTGCCAACTCAAAATGGAAATAGGCGCGAAGAAATCTTGACTCATAAGGATATATCGCCCATTTTTTCAATCTGGTCTGATATGTATCACCGGTCCACTTGTATTTTTCCAACACTTCATCTCTTACATTTTCCAAAAACATATTCGTACTACGTATACCGGCATAAAGAGATGACCATTGTGCATCCACCTGATTGATCGGGCTCCATACGCCATTGTAAAAATTCTGGATATTGGTGTCGTCCCAGGCATAAGCCGCATTGTCGGTTGCCGATTCGAGCATGGCATCACCTACATCCGAAAAACCGGATTGCAGGAAAGAATATGCTGCCGTGTGGAAGGCAACGGTTCTGCTATAATCGGAAAACACATCTTCTTTTTCAGCAAACGATCGTTCGGAATAATCCAAAAATTCACATCCATTTAAAATAAGGGCGATAAATAAAACAACGATTGACGATTGACGATTGACTATTTTCATTTTCGTGAAATTTTAGAAAGTGAAGGTGAGACCTAGTAAATAATTCGACAGCAAGGGATAATTTGCCCCGATATATTCAGGATCGGAAATATCTAATTTATCGATAGAAAACACGTCGTTGCACTTGATCGATAATTTGGCGCTACTGATCGACATCTTGGAGAGCAATGTTTGCGGTAATAAATAGTACACCTCCAAATTGCGTAACTTGATGAAAGAATTATCAACAATCCAGAGATCATTATTCCGGTAGTTGTTGGGATTTACCTGCGATGTCAGGCGTGGATAGCGGTCCGACGTGTTGCGTTCTCGGCTCCAGCTATTGTCGAACATGAACCGGGAGACGGTGTAATTGTCATATAATCCCCAGTAAGTACCTCTGGTATTGAGATTGATGCCATACTCGGCAACACCCTGAAACAAGGCATTAAATCCAAACCCTTTCCAATCCAATGAGAGAGCCAGTGAAAAATACATTCCCGGATAGGTGGTCGGGTGAGCCATCGCAACAACGTCGTTGTCATTAATAATGTTGTCGTCATTCTGATTTTTATATTTGACATCCCCCGGACGAAGCTCACCCCAGCTTTGCATGGTAGAAGCGTTGATATCCTTCCGGTCACGGAAGAATCCCAATGTTTCCAATCCAAATGGCTGATCGATACGTTTACCGGTTTGATGCATATATCCGTATGGTTTGTATTCCTCTTCCATATTCTTTATTTTATTACGGGCGTAGGAAAACTGTCCCCCCACCAGATAGGTGAAATCCCCTTTTTTGTCCATCCAGTTGAGACCCACCTCAATTCCCTTGTTATCCACAATGCCTGTACTGAGATAAGGGGCTGTGACACCCAATATGGAGGATACTGTATTGTTGCTGTTGGCGACTATCTTTGATCGGTGCGAGTAAAAGAGATCGACTGTACCCGATAATTTTTTCAGGAATGAATACTCCGCACCAAGATTTATGGTACGGGAGAGTTCAGGTGAAAGATCAGGAGTTGCCATGCGTCCTTCCAATCTGCCGCCGGCATTCGCATTGGTTTCCCGGAAATAGTAGTCTCCTCCGCTCGCAAAGCCTTGTACAAAAAGATTTTGCTGGATATTTCCGTTTCCGGAGTAACCGAACGAACCCCGTAATTTCAGGAAGTCAATCGACTCATTATCTTTTAGAAAATCCTCGTCAGACATGATCCAGGCAGCCGAGACCGCCGGATAATAACGGAAACGATTCCCTTTTTCCAGATAATTGGTTCCACTGTACGACATGGCAAGTTCAGCAATATATTTCCGGTTATAAACATAGTGTAGATGTCCGATCATGCTTTGTTGCAACAAAGTGCTGTATTGCCCGTCGCCCACGGTCTGATCCTGAATGAAGCCTACAGTTCCGTATAAGACATTACGATTCCAGGCTGTGACATAATTAATCTTTCCATGTATGAAAGAATGTCTGTTTTGTCCACTAAATGAACCACCAAGGTTCATGATGGCTTCGGCACCATAAGCCTCATGAGTAATATTGTTGGCGGGAATCAGATTTGTTTGCGGGTCTCTCACGAACGAAGAGATTGTATAACGAAAGTTGCCAATAGTTTTTGGATCGTGATACTCTGCCATATTGTCGATGCCTGCACGGACATCGGCAGACAACCCTTTTAACAGATTACTCAAATCCTGTTTGATTGTACCGTCGATACCAAGCCGCCTCTGATGATTGTTGGTATACCCTCTGTTGGATATTTGCGCCACAGGGTTCATGCTAAGGTTGTTATCGATATAGGTTGGATTTCCTCCCCACGTACCGTCTTCCGCTTTTACGGGAAAAGCGGTCGCCGGTAATTTGTACAGATAGGAGAAAATGGTATTGTATCCGAGTCCGGGTCTCTGAAATTGTGCTATATTCGCATACATACCTACCTGAAGATCGGTTGACTTGGTGATCTTGATGTCGAGGTTGGTCGACAGACTGAATCTGTTTCTCTTCAACTGGGTATCGTAATCGTCGAACATCTTCACCGGTTTTAGAATTCCCTGTTCGTTACTGTAATTGAGATTGGCAAAATAAGACATATTTCTGCTCCCGCCCCGGAACGAAACGTTTGCTATCTGTTGATAGCCATGGGAACGCAACGATTCATCAAACCAGTCTACATCAGGAAGGAGATAAGGATAATTTCCTTTCCCAATATCGCGAATATCCGCATCGGAATATTTGATATTCGGAAGTCCGTCGTTGCGCATCGCTTCGTTAACAGCGTTTGCATACCCCACCCCATCAACCATTTCGGGGAGTTTTACTGGGAATGTGAACCCAAACTGGTAACTCGTCTTCACTTCTTTTTGCGCGTTGAACCTGCCACGCTTGGTCGTAATGTTAAGGATGCCGTTGGCACCGAATTGTCCAAAGAGAGCCAGTGTGGTCGCATCTTTAAGTACCGACACACTTTCTATCTCCTCTGTAGATAATGCTATCAAAGGTTTTACTACTCCGTCGACCATCACCCATGGTTCCGAATTTTGGTAGGTCCCTTTTCCGCGTACATAAAAGGATGGTGATCCTCCTGCCCACGGATCGCCGCCGTTTTGCATCACTGCCAAACCCAGCAAACGACCGTAAAAAGCGTTTCCGGGATTGATAGCACCCGACTGGCCAAGTGTTTCAGAGTTTACACTGCTGACGGAAGCTGTTGATTCATGCTGGTTAAAACGTATTCCGAAGCCATAATCGACGGTCTTTGTTTGCGGACTCACAACAACGGTTATCTCCGGAGAGTCAGCCACCACAATCATCCTGTCCGTGCTATTCAATGTCAGTTCAATGGCTTCATTACCCGATACTTTAAGACTAAATTCTCCACTCGCATCTGTCATTACCGACTGGAAAGGATTTGCAAGCGACCTTGCCATTACTCCGGCAACAGGTTGATTATCTTTAGTAACGACCTTCACCGTGACCGATTGCTTCTCCTGTGCGAACAGCGAAATGGAGCAAGTCAGCGCTAATAAAAATGTTATATATATCTTTTTCATCTGGCATTTTTTCTTAAAGTTTACCATCCGGGATTCTGAACCAATCCATAATCTTTATTGACCTCATCGAGAGGAAAAGCACTCAGATACCATTTTGGCGAAAAATTGGTCTTCCAGGCTCTTGTATCGACTTCGGGTAAATCATAATAATAATATGTAATTACATGTTTGTTCGGGTCGAACATTGTATTTGCAGTAGGCCTTGGATCATTGGCAATGAGAGTCGCCGGTAATCTCACGTAAGTTTTACCTGAAGCGCCAACAATTCCATCACCACGAAGCAATACAGGCGCATTATCATTGTTCGCTACTCCCGGAAGTGTGGCACCATAAGAATTGCTCCGATTTCCCGTGGGTATTCCTGCTTCACTGAATCCGGGAATTTCTGCGATATCCAACCACAACCAACTGTTCATTCCCCGAAGTTGTACCTTAAACACGTCTTCCATTTTCCATCTTATAATATCGAACCAGCGCACGCCTTCAAAACCAAATTCGCAGCAACGTTCTTTCATGATGGCATCATGGAATTTTTCCTTGTCCATGCCTGCAGGAAGACCGGGTAATCCTACTCTGCCACGTACTTCATTTACACGCTGCAATGCAAGGTTGCGTTGTGCGGGTGTACTTCCTTCATATTGATTTACTGCCTCTGCATAATTCAGATATATTTCGGCAAGCCGGATATAGGGGAAGATCAACGGCTTAAGTGCCGCTTCCGTATTTTGTCCTCTTCCGCCTATAATAAATTTTTGGGCAATTGCCCCGTATATGTTCCCTTGAGGATGACGGTCTGCCCCACCATGCCACATTCTTGCAATTCCCGGGCTGCCCGTACCCCATCTGCCAAGGTTGGTGGTAAAGGATTCGTAAAAGCGGGGATCACGGTTTCTATTGGGATGCTGATCATCAAATCCACTGGCGGCATTGTAATTGGGTTGCGAAGGATCTACGTCGTATCCGTTTGCCATGGGAAACATGAACGCCCAATTCTGCGTGGCTATAAATGCTCCGTTATTAAAATGGGACAAAAACGACGGCCCGCCATGCTGGCTTTGGGGATATAAAGGATTACCCGGCAATCGTGTGATAATCAATTGTTCTCCATTATCAGGCGCATGATACGCTCTTTGATAAGCAGCACGGTAGCCGGTCAAATCCTGTGTTACAGGTTGTACAAGCCCGTAACCGTTAGACAAAGCTTCGGTAATCACCTGTTCACAGGCATCCATGGCAGATTTCCACAAGCTATTGTCCTTTGAACCCAGCCAGGTATAAAGCTTATCGCTGGCTTCACCTGGCATATAGGGTTGCACATCGTTGTACAACGGACTTGCGACAAAATGCAGCATCCTCGCCTTTACTGCCAATGCACCCACACGTGTAATACGGCCATACATATTCGAATTGGCATATTTGTATGGAAGTTTCTCGTAGGCATTATCAATCAGTTCGCCGATCCAGTCGATCATTTCACGTATGGTCATTCGTTCCGTATTGAAATCGTCATTTGCTGTATAAGTGGCAGTCACTTTCGGAACTCCGCCCAGGTGCCGTAACATTTCTAAATAATGAATGGCTATGATTACCCTTGCTTCTGCTTTATACTGTTCTTTTTCAGCATCCTCCATATCCGGCACCTTGTCGATCTGTTCAATGATCGTCCAGCAACGGCGTATAGCCAACCATTGTTTCTCGTGCGTGTAACTGTATTTGACAAAATGAGCAGCATCCATCTCGATGGTTGAACTGTAATTTCCACTATAGTAATAACCATTTGCTCCATTTTGCTGTGCAAAACGGGCAGTCACCAGATCGGTGAGGTTATCAAGAGAGACTCTTCCTACGCCCGTATAAGGCCTGTTGCCAGGGTTAAGCCCTGAATTAGACGGAAGCAGAAAGGGCAGATTTTCGTAACACTTCACCATTGCCCTGGTCGCCAACTCGTAACTTCCAAAAATTTCATCGAGGGTCACATCGCTAACCGGAGGCCTTTCAAGAAAGTCATCGCATGACATAGTATAAAATGACAGAAAAGAAATGGTCATTATGTAAAAAAACATCTTTTTCATCTTCTTATTCATTTGGAGAATATGATTATTATTTTACTAATTAAAATGTAAATGAAGCTCCGAGATTGACAGTTGCAATATTGGGATATTCCGAAGTGGTTCCGGTTTCTTCCGGATCAATGAACAATAAATTGTCAAAGGTCAGAAGATTACTTCCAATTAGGGATATACGAAAGTTTTGTATCCCCAATTTTTCAAGAAATGCCGAAGACAAACTATATCCGACTTCCACATTTTTCAGACGGATATAAGAAGCGTTACTTACCCAAAGTGAATTGGTAGGAACACTTTGGTAGTTCCAGGATCTCATGTCTTCGTTTAATCTGGGAAGTGTGGCGTTGGGAGTAAGTTTCTCATTCACATATCGATTTTCGTAGTGATAAAGCAACAGGCTTCGGTTACCAAGTTGTCCAAATGGAGCGCGATAACGGCCGGTAAGGTTTCTCGTAACATTTGTAGCTCCCTGCCAAAGCATGGAAAAATCGAATCCCTTAAATGAAAAACCCGCATTAAAACTAAAGATATAATCGGGGTAAGGCGAATAACCTATCGCAGTTTCATCGGAAGCATCGATCATTTTGTCTCCGTTCAGATCCTTATATTTGGCGTCACCCGGAGCAAGTACTACATCAGTGATCAAATCTAGCGGAAAATCTTCGGGATGATACAGCCTTTCAAATATCAATCCAAATTCCTGATCTACACGATGTCCTGTTCTGTTATTCCACTCGTAATTACGTCTTATCTCATCCATATAGACAATTACATTTCGCGAGTATGAAACATTGGCCCCCACCCAGTAGGAATTTTGTTTATTGTTGCCTAATCTATCCCTCCATTTCAAAGAAATTTCGTAACCCTGATTATTAACTTTTCCTAAATTTGAGCGGGGTACATCAACAGAAACAAAAGCAGGAATGGTACCCCGGTCCCAGAGAATATTTTTTCGTTTCTCAAAAAACCTGTCAAGGTTCACACTCAATCGGCTATTAAAAAAACTCATATCAATACCATAATTCTGTTTCGTGGCAGTTTCCCAAGTCACATCAGGATTACCAAGTTTCAATTCTTTGGCTCCTATCATTGTCACATAATCCGAGCTATTACCAAAATAATATTGTCCTGAATTGGGATCCCACCCATCGGGAAAATAGAGAAACCGGTCGGCACGCACATTGTCGCTGCCCACCTTTCCTACTGAAGCACGGATTTTAAGAAAAGAAATAAATGGTGCGTTTTTTTTCATGAAATTCTCTTCCGACATCACCCATCCGGCAGATATGGCAGGAAATAAACCGAACCGTTTTCCCTTGGCAAAGTTTTCAGAACCATTATACCCTGCATTCAATTCGAACAGGTATTTTTCCAAATAATTGTAGGTTGCGCGCCCCACAATACCCAATGATCCATACGGGACATTGGGTAACGGGTTGCTGTCGCCGGTTTTGTAGAATTCTTTCTTCATGTTGCCAAGGATAAGTCCGCTCACCTGATGGCTGCCAAAGGTTCGGTTGTAATTGAGGTTACCTTCAAAATAGAATCGGCGGCTTCGGCCTGAAAATGACTCAGAGTATCCCCAAATCCCTTCACTGTCATTTGTAACCAGAACTATCTCACTCGGATCGGCGTCGGGATCCACCTCCTGCCAGTTGGGAGTCATGCCAATTTCCCATGGCGTATAGGTAGGTACGCTGTAAGTACGGTTTTTAATATGAGTATATTTGCTGTTATAGGAATATTTTGCCGAAGCGGAAAGTCCCTTGAAAAACATATCAAGCTCCTGTGTCAACGCTATATCAAAATTCATATCATTGGGATTAACATAGGTCGTGCCATTACCGTACCATGCAGAAAACGGACTACCCCCACCCCCCGATTCACCGGTATGGTAGCGACTATTGCCAGCGACAGGCCTTCCGTCGACAATACCGATTCCACTCATGGGAAGGCTCTCGTATATACTGCCGAAAAAACTGTTTATACCATCATCGTGGCGTGGTTCGACGCGGGTCCCGCTCATACCGCCCATGGATATGCCCAAACGTGTGGTTTTGGTTGGATAGATATCAAAATTGCTACGAAAGTTATACCTGTGATATTTAAAGTTATCATGAAAGTCGCTTGAAAATTGCTTGAACATACCATCCTGGGAAAAATAGCCTACGGAAACAAAGTATTTGATGATGCTACTACCTCCGGAAATGTTAATATTGTTCTGGGTTTGCCAGGAAAATGGTTTCACCATATATTTGATCCAGTTGTTCGATGGGTAAAGCAATGGATTTTCCTGTGTCCTGAACTTTTCCATTACTTCGTCGGTATAAAAATTATAACCCAGCATCTCATTTTTTGCAATACAGTATTGATAACTGTCTGCAAAATCTAACAATCTCAATGGTACCTGTATTCCACTTGAAAGCGATACGTTGATTTTTGGAGTTCCTTCCGAGCCTCGCTTTGTGGTGACGATGATCACACCATTGGCACCCTGCACGCCGAAAACGGCCGTCGAGGATGCATCTTTGAGTATGGTAATACTCTCAATTTCATTGGGATCGATTTGAAAAAAATCACGCTCTACCCCATCCACAAGCATCAGTGGACGGGAGTTATCAGAATTAAGTGTACCTATACCCCGCACGAAAAGTGTGGGATCGTCGAGACCTGGTCTACCTGAAGATTGAATAGCCGACAAACCGGTCACCTGCCCCACAAGCATATTACCCACATTGGGAACCGGACTGCGAAGCAGATCATCAGTGCTCACCGACGAAGCAGCACCCGTCTGGGTCACTTTTTTCTGTGTGCCATAACCAATCACTATCACTTCATCAATCTCCCTGACGTCTTCGGACAATGCAACGTCAATGGTTTTACGATTTCCTACCACGATTTCCTGAGTGGCAAATCCCATAAAAGAAAATACCAGCACAGCTTCCTTTCCTTGTATAGCAATGGAATATTTTCCGTTTAGATCGGTTACTACTCCTTGCATTGTCCCTTTGACCAGTACACTCACCCCCGGCAATGGTTCGTTTCCGTCTGTGATTGTACCGGTAACAACGATTTCCTGCTGCTGGGCATTAAGGTCGTCCGCATCAAGGGCAATCGATGGTAAAAATCCTGCTGTGGTTATCCAGACAATTGCCAAAACAACACATGTGAACAATAAATTCACTGATCTTTTGTTGTTGCGGCGAGATAACCATTGACATGGCGCAACAATAAGTTGATTACATCTCATACAATAATTCATTGCGTTTAATAATTATTTTATTATCAATAAATCAAAAAGTAGATATTAAATATCTAAACCGGTTTAGGTATTTAATAAATTATAAAAATAAATCCCACAGTTAGCGAAGATAGATATTGCTTATTTACGATATTTTCTGTTATCATTTAAATATTTAGCTATAATATGGAAACTCTAATGGTATAATTGTTCAAAGCTCAATACTAAACCGGTTTAACAATCTCATGGAGCAACTCCTCACAGGAATTTAAACTCTCAGATTATGCAAGGTAAAGATCGAAAAGATTGACACACTCTTTGATTTAATCAATAAAATTAAATAAATCATGCGAAATTAACTTCAAAAATAAGACTATGCAAGAGACGGAAGGTACTTTAACTCAAAATTATGTCAATATTAATATTATTTAATGTAAAAAGTTTGGTTTATCGTTTAACAGTTAAATAATTTTTATTATAAAAAATATGGTAAAGTCGAAATGATTTTAGTGACCATGAAAAGTATTCACACAGTAAAGAGGCTATCTCAAAAGTTATTATGAGACAGCCTCATATAAAAAAAACAATTTATTTACTGCTCAGATCGTTGAATAATTCATACCCCTGATCCGATGTGAGTCCATTGTGGACAACCCCGTGAATGGCTTGTATCATGGCAGCAGGGTGAGAACTTTGGAAAATATTTCTTCCCATGTCCACACTAGAGGCTCCATCACTTATGGCATGGAAACAGAGTTCCAACGCTTCCTTTTCAGGCAACTTTTTACCTCCGGCAATAACGATCGGAACGGGACAAGCCGCAACTACTTTCTCGAAACCTTCACAGTAATAAGTCTTCACGATATTGGCTCCATTTTCTGCACATACACGGGAAGCCAATCCGAAATAACGAGCATCACGCGCCATATCCTTACCTACAGCTGTTACTCCCATCACAGGGATGTTGTAACGACTGGCCTGATCGGCTGCATGAAATAGATTAGCGACCGTCCTTGCCTCGAATGCGGGATCACCGATAGAGAGCATGATAGCCATCGCCGATACATTCATACGAATGGCCTCTTGAATATCGATCACCACATTGTTGTTCAACTCCGTCAGAATGGTAGTTCCGGCATCCGACCGGAGACATACCGGTTTATTGGTATTGGGTGGGACAACCGACTGTAAGATACCACGTGTACACATCAAACAATCGGTATGTTCAATCAATGGTAGGATACTGAGGTCTATCCGTTCCAGCCCGGAAGTAGGGCCCATAATAAAACCATGGTCGAACGCCAACATGACGGTTCGTCCTGTTTCTGGGTTAAATATGCGCGAAAGACGGTCTTTCATTCCCCAGGGTAAATTTCCGGCGCCTTTTACGTGAAAAGTCTGCGTGTCGGTAGCAATTCCCAAACCGAAATTGTTCCCTTCCCGTAAATCATCTAAATCTGCCATATATCTCTATTTTTTTGATTTTAAAATAAAAGTAACTGGTTTTTAATTGTTCATTACACTTTGTGCGAAAGCATAAAACATCGTGCTCCATGAGGAAGCTCCACTGTCTGCATACCCAACGGAACGTTCACCATAGTTACGCGCTCTTCCATAATTCGCCTTCATCTGGACAGTCGCCTTGGCACCTTGAATTGCAGCATCAGCTGCTCTTAGCATCAACTCCCTGATATCATTCGAATTACAATTTTGAATCGCAGTCACCGCTGGAATCAACGCGTCCATCATGGTCTTATCGCCTTCTCGCGCCGGTGTCTGTTTTTCTACGCCTGCCAGTCCGCCGGCAAACATGCTTTTTACCCCGGCAACGTCTAATCGCGTACCCGAAACACAATCGCTCATACCCAGAAAAAAAGCGCCCAGTAGCGTACTGGTGGAGCCGCTTGTTTCCAGCATGACGCTAAATCCCATGTCGTTCAGCATTGATTTGAATTCTGTAGCGGCAGACACCGATTTTACCACGGCCGAGAGGGCAGTGACAATCGCGTTGCCATGGTCGCCATCGCCGATGACAGCGTCCAATTGAGAGAATTCATCTTCATGAGCGGCAATTTCTTCCAGCGCCCGATTTAACATCGCTTTAAAAACATCTACTGTAAGGTATTCCATAATAGCACATTATTGCTCAATCGTTGTCCAATAAGGTGCATCTGCTTTTTTACGGGTAAGATATTCCACGTGGTCTCCATCAAGAATGGCCATGATCATCTGAAATCCGGCCTGTTCCTGCACGGTGAGAATCTCCTGAATCCGGCTGAATGCTATGTCCATACCACGGGATACCAATTCCTTGTACGCTTTACGGAATACAATATTGTGTTCCATTTGTGTGGTTGCCCCCGTACCATTTATAATAAGAAGAAGTTGACTACCCGGTTCAGGTTTGAGCTGTTGACAGAGCATGTCGACCATTTGAATGGCAGTATCGTCCGCCGAAACCAACGGTGACTGTCCGCCACCTCCTTCACCATGCTGACCCATACCAATCTCCATAATACCCAGGGGAAGTTCGGAGATAACCGCATTGTTTTGAGGATGTGTACATTTTCCGGTAGCCACTGCGAGTGTAGCAATATTTTCGTTGAAACGTGTGCCGATTTCAATCAGTTCGTCCAATGATTTACCGGCTTCGGACGCGGCACCCAGTATTTTGTACAGCGGAACACATCCCGCCAGCCCCCGGCGGTCCTCTTTCGCTGCTCCGATACCCGCACTGATATCGTCATGTGTCATCAATTGTTTCACTTTTATTCCGGCACGTCCTGCAAGTTCACAGGCCATATTGGCACTCATTACATCACCTGAGTGGTTCAATACGACCAGTAGGATGCCAGCCTCCCTTTTCATCAGTTGTAGCGCCTGAAACAGTCGTTGAGCACCCGGTGCAGCGAATATATCGCCCACGACAGAGCAATCGAGCATTCCTTCGCCCACGAAACCACTTAGCGCGGGTTCATGTCCGGAGCCACCCAATGTAACAATTGCTACTTTGCTTTCGTCTTTCGCATGGGCGCGAACGACAATATTTTCACCGGCTAATTTCACCTTATCCGGATAGCACAATACATAACCTTCCAATAATTCACGCGTTACGTTTTCTGGAGCGTTGATAAATTTTGTTTTCATTATTTCAATTCCATTAATTCGATTGGGATACCTTCTTCTTCAATAAATGCGATAGTCAGATGCTCGTTACAAATCAACGGTGGGAAAATCACATTCTTACCTTTTAACTCTTCTTCTAAAGAAGGTACTGTATAAGCCAGATGTGTCTCGGTCTGTATTAACTTATGAAGTATGCTACCGTCTTCGAACTTTAACCATTCGATACCGTTCGGGCTGCTTTCTATATCCGTGAGCCATACACTCAGTACATCATTAAAAGTGGCGCCTTCCTTTTTTTCCCGGGTTATTATACCCACATGATGAAATGTTCTCATAAAAAATAAATTATAAATTATTATGTTGTTGATAGCTTCTACCCGGTAGCAACCATCTCCTTATTAGACGCTCCTTACGACATTGCCGAATCTATAACGATAGTATATATTCCTCGAGCGCCTGAAGTTCTTTTTCGTTAAGATTCGAAGTTTTGCCATGCTTATCGTCTTTATTGAAGATTGTAAGTACTTCCCTCATGGTTTTGGCACGTCCGTCATATAAGTATGGGGCTGTTCTCCACACTTCATTCAGCGTGGGCGTATCGAACGCAAAGCCGTCATATTCTTCGATTCCGGTACCCACATTATATTTGTTGCCATTCGTATGATATTTGCCACTATGACACGAAGCACATCCCGCCTTCTCGAATAATTTTTTACCCTGTTCCGCTTTTTTGCTCAACTTGCCGTTTATCAAATAAGGGCTTGGTAATGCCTCGAGCGAGCGCAGATATTTATCGACCTTAACCGCTTCCTCTTCGGGTAATTGATTAAACGAAATATAGCGATAGCCAGCACGCACTGCTGTTTCGGCATCTTTACGTATGCCGGTTATCATACTTGGCGGTGTAAAGTGGGAATAGAGCAGGCTTTTAGAATTTTTAGGATTCCCCATACCATCATTCATCTGATCCCAGTTAAAACCATCCGTCCGCGCTTCCGGGTGACAGCTTATACAACTCTGCCAGTTTTGGAAACACAGGTTGGCGTCGGCAAAATTCAACTCACCTTTCCTTATATCGTCCATCTCAGGCTCATTACCGAGTTTAATGCTACGCACGACACGTGGGTCGGCAAGGTCGACCACGCTAAGTTGTCCGGAGAAATAATCCGAAACGAAAACCTTACCGTCTTTTTCTGCAACATACCTTGCTCCTTTACCCGACAACGGCAAGCGTTTTTTTATCGTTCCCAGAAAAAGCAGGTCGTTGCTTAAGGCAAGCACCGTACTTTCGGAACCTCTGATCTTACGCATCATACTTGGCAGGTCGAGAACAATCAGTTCGTGGGTTCCCGATATAGCAATCAGAAGATTCTCACCGTCCTCCGACAGCGTCAATCCGCATGGGTTGGCAGCACCCCTGTACTGGTCATCGAGCAGCACGGTAGCCTCTACTTCCTTCGTATAGGTGTTGAGAATGGACAATGCATTGGAATTCATCCAGCCACGCTCCAAATGGGTCGTAGGAAACTGAAAACGTGAGAGCAGGTGTGTTACAAATACCAAATCGCCCTTTTTTGAAAAGCAGAGATCTTCCAGCTGCTGTGCTCCATTGGGTAGGGGCACGTGAGCCAGAACAGCATTATTATACGTATCCACGAATGAAACCTCGGCAGTTACCAACACTTCGTTAGCAGGTTGGTTGGGCAGGTAATTGGCCACGACAACCGTACGCCCGTCTGGTGACAATATTACGGACTTGGGTTCCCTGACCATTGGGACACGCGCAGTCTCCCGATGTTTTTTCAGGTCTATTACTGAAAGGTCATTGGAAAAACGGTTCGCCACCCAGGCACGCTCACCGGACTTATCCACACAAACACCCATGGGATAAGAACCCACGGTGACACTGCTCAATATTCTCCCATCCTGCGACGACACGGTGTGTAATTTACCGTTACCCGCATATTCAGTCACATAAAGGACTGATCCGTCTGCAGATACAGCGATATTTCCCGGCGTAAACTTCATAGGAAAAGTGGCGAGGAGTGTTTCAGAATCCATATTCAATTTGGCAATGGCAGGCAGGGTCGACAATACGACATATCCTTTATCCCCACAAGGCGTGATATGCGTCGGCGACAAATATTTCTGTTGTCCGACAGCAAGGGCCGGCAATATCAAAAGCGATAAAACGCTGTTTATTATCTTATTCATCACTATTTTTATTCAATTACCGGGTAAACGACTTCACCGCGCAACTGTGCGTCGGTATCCTCATAAGTACCATAAAAATCTGAGTTACTATCTAGCCATAGTGTAATGCGGCGCATCTCCTCATCTGTAAGTTTCACGTTATTATGACCGGCTGCCAAAAGCTTATAAAGTTTGGAATCGTTCGCACCGAATTTACCGGGATAGGTTTTCGACTCAACAAAACTACCTCCTCCGTCGTAATAAAACGCATAAGGACGAAGGTTGTGGTAAGACTCTGTCCATATCTTTTTTGCATCTCTTTTCGGATCGAACCTTCCAGTAAGTTCCGGTTTTGCTTTACCCTCGCCATGACACTGTATACAATGTTTATCGAGTACGGGTTGTACAAGCCTTACGTAGTTAAAAGGATTACTTCCTTCCAATTCTGGTTTTATCGTAGACGGTGTGCGTTTCATTGCTTTCGGAATGACCCTGTTTTTCGGAACGGGCGTGCTTTTTCTGTTCTCGTGACATCCCACACAAGTTATTTTTTCATTTGGTGCCCCATAGACATCCGAACGCATCGATTGAATCGCTTTTCCTTTTTCGTCCAATACCTGAAAGAATACGGGAATATAGGGACGCAGGTAGAAGCTTGCACTTCCGTCCTCTTCTACCGGCACAGTACCCAGCACCGCACGTGCATTCTTCTCAGTACCGTAACCGATCGCCGGATTATGGCGTCCCGGCGTACTCTTGGGCAGCACCTGTATGATACGAAGGGCAGCGATCTTCGTGTTTTCGGGCCACTGGTGCCGGCTTTCATAAAGATCCGTTATATTTACAACGGCCGGTTCATATTTTTCCTTATTTTCGGCTTTTATCTTTCTAAGTTCTTTAAGTTGCTCAGGGCGCGCAAGATTCCAGCGTTTATCATTCATATTTACTTTATAAGGCTGTACAATGTCGGCCTGGACCATGGGTTTGGGACGCGACTTCAAAGGTATCGGGCTCAGGCACGACACATTCGGGTCCTTATATAACAACTCCTTGTTTCCGAAGGCATCCAGGAGATAAATTCCGTAATTTTCCGTAGTGTAGCGGTCGCGTACATTTTTTTGACTCGGATCGAATTCCGGATAACCGAATACACAGATGTAATAATCTTCACTCAACGGCCATGGTGTGGCATATGATGCCTCTCGGCAGAAATAACCGTACTCTGTTTCAGGGAGACGCTCCTCGGGTGTAATCATCTTCACGGGAGACATCGCATCGTCGTCCTCCACTTCCGGGTCAACCAATACAATCGAGCCATAAGTCTGACCATGGTGTGCGGCCGCAACCGCGATCAGTTTATTCGATCCGGGAATAGCGCGTATGTCCATTTCCATACAAGGTCTGTTTTTCCAGTCCAACGGATAGTTGCCATGGATTGACAATGCGTTGCGTCCGTCAGGCGTGGTCGTCCATGGATGGTGCGCCTGGAAGAAGCCCCTGTCCACATAATCCCATCGGGTGTAAACAATGTTTCCATCATGCATGATACTGGGCTGCCATTCACAGGTTTCATGATGGCTAAGGCGTACCATGTTGCTTCCATCTGCTTTCATGCGGTGCAACGTATAGGTGAACCACGGAGCACCGCCGCTCCAATTCATATGACAACGCCCGAAACCGCCCCTGCGGTCTGAAATGAACACGACCTCGCCGTTGGGCAGCCAGCACGGGTCGAAATCATTGAAAACACCGTTGGTAAGCTGCTGCAGCTGCGTACCATCCGTGTTCACGCTGTATACATGCCATGCATTCTTTTCGGTAAATGAAGGTTGATAACCACTATATGTAAAGCAATAGGCCGAGTCTTCCTTGGCACGCTCAACAGGACAATACCCATCGGCTTCCGTATAGGCGAAAAGAATTTTATTGCCGTCGAACGACAGATCGGGTGAAAGATATGCTCCATCGGGAAGCTGCTTCCCGATCACGTTCACCTCTCTGGGTGTACCGAAGACATCTTCGAGAATGAAGAGTCCTTCGCCTCCCTTACGTGCATGGATACCATAATACTGGCCTGCCATATGATCGCCCAGAGGTTCGGATCGAATATTTTTCTTGTGTTTGATGAAAACAAGTTTGTCGAAGTCAAGTAACGGGTTTGAGAAGGCAATCCGGCGACGCAGTGTGCAGATATCCAGATAGAGATCTTTCCTGGCCTGTGTATTTTTCACCGGTACTGTTTTCACCTTTTGTTCCAGCACTTCGAGGGAGGATTTCATCGATTCCACACTGGCCCCAGGCATATTCGAGAGATCTTTCCAAAGCGCCATGGTTTGACGCATGACGACATCTGCCGGGTCGCGGTCACTCCCGATGACAATTCTCGCCGGGTCACGGTGAACATTTTCCGGTGTATTGAATTTACTGAGAGGTATCTTACCTTTTAGCAAACTGTCGAGCCGGTAGTATTGATTCATTGCATCCGCCTTTATCTCCTGACTCATAGGGGGTATGGCCGCATGGAGTACCCGTGGCGAAAATATGGTCAGCGAGAGGAGCAGTGTCAATAATACGACACATCTGCATGGCGCTTCCTTTGTGAATGTACTGACTAATTTCATTGCGTTAATTTTTTAAGTTCAAATTTTATACAGTAATTTTATTTATTTTCAACTGATCGTCTTGTGTTTTCCTCTTTGCTTCCAGACGACATGAACAGACGGAATCAAAATCAGAAAATATATTCCTAATATTACAAATATTGAAGGGGGTAACTCCGAATTTCCATACGAGTGCAATCCGCCCATCAGATAATTTACACCAAAAAATGTCATCAATACAGATAGCAAGGCAAACACACTTCCGATATTAAAGGCGATAACCGAATTAAACCGGGGTACCAACCTCATATGCAGGATAATCGTATAGACAATCATCGTAATCAATGCCCACGTCTCCTTTGGATCCCATCCCCAATATCTTCCCCACGATTCATTCGCCCATATTGCTCCCGTAAAAATTCCAAGTGAGAGCAGACAAAGTCCGATGGTCATTGAAAGTTCATTGATAACGGTCAATTCTTCCACAGTCCTGTCTGTTTTCGCAGGCCTCAGACTGGCGAAAATATTAAATAATCCCAACAGGCAAGACATTCCAAAAAAACCATAGCTTGCAGTTATGACAGATACATGAAGCATCAGCCATGGTGATTTCAGTACAGGCACAAGCGGCGTTATTTCCGGATCCATCCAGTTCAGGTGTGCTACGAACATAATCATTCCCCCCAGCAGTAGTGAAAGAGAAAATGCAAGCGGGGAACGCTTTACAAGAAACAGTCCTCCCAATACGGCAATCCAGCTTATCCAGACCATCGATTCGTATGAATTAGACCATGGCGGCTGTTCCGACACGTACCAGCGAACCATGAAATTTATGGCATGGACCACAAATCCCAGAGCTGCCAGAACCACACCGGTACCGAATAATTTATTCACCCCGGCAGATGGCTTGGTAATACCGGCCAGTGCCACAAACAAAAGTGTCACTCCCAATATCATATAATATAAGTACAACTTATTGAACAGGTCCGCCTTGTTATACATTAACTCTACAGATACTTTCTTTTCCGAAGGCAGTTCAAATCCTGCTTTTGAACGCTGATATTTCGAAATCATATCGATCATCTTATTCGCATTGGCAAGGTTTGTCCCTGCCGTACGCAATTCGGTAAAATAACCCTGCGGAACACGTGAAACAAGCATAGAATCCATTCCCGAGAACATTGAAAGATCATCACCAGGCGAAAACCAGCGCTGCTGTATATCGCCTGGTAATGGCATTACCGGGAGCATGCGTTTTTCAAAAACACCAAAGATGAGATTGACCCTGTCGTCGAGCTTAAGCAAATCTTTCTCCAGCTTTGTCCGCTCTTTTTCCGGTTTGGCGAACGCTTCATCAAGCAGTGGCGTCAGCTTATAATCTCCCTCGGGGGTAAACAGCGAATTGAATGAAATATATTTCCCATAGAGGCCAAGCTTTCTGCTTAACTCTTTGCTTCCTTGCCGTATTAGAGGTACATCGGCCCAATGTTCTGGCCAGGCCATCATTCCCAGAACCACCTGGTCGGAGGTCAATCCCTCAAAGTTATCAGATCGGTAAATTTTTCGCAGAATCTGCTCCGAATAGGTATTTACGGGCTCTGTCCTTCCGGATGAATTAAGGATCAACAGATTACTGAATTTTTCGGCATGTTCTACAGGGGGTGCATAACTGTACATCCCACTCGTCTGGACTACCCGCGCCGCAGAGAGCGGAAAGGCAACGGAAGCCACTGAAGCAACAGGAACTGAGCAAGCTACCGGAACAGCATAACAAACAAGCAACGGCAATATAGTTGCAGTCACTTTGTTCGTTGTTTTGGCTGGTTTTGGGGCATCGGTCTTGTTCGTTGTACCAGTCACCGTTTTATCCGAAAATGTTTTAAGCCTTCCCGTCAGCATCTGAAAGCGCGAATTTTTCCCAAACAATATGATCAGCACACCGACAAGAAGAAGCGCATATCCCGCATAGCTCACACCCATTCCCACGGGATCATGATTAAGACTCAATATGCTCCCCTTCTCATCAGCATCGTAGGACGCCTGATATATGCGGTACCCCCTCCTACGGACTACCTTGTTCATATACAGATGTTCTTCGCTCATGGTTCCATCTGCGTATATTCGCAGATCGCTCTCGAACGATGAAGGAGAACCCGATCCCGGATAACGTTTCAGACGGAAGTCCACAAGCTCGATTTCAAACGGCAAATCAGCCGTAGAGACCTTCTCGGGTGCCTTGCGGTCGGTTATTGTCATTTGAGACGTTTTTCCGCCTTCTCTCAGGTGAACCATCCCTTCCCTGCCAAAACAGTAAGTTACAAGAGCGCCTGTGAGAATGATCACGAAAGAGGCATGCAGTATAAGCATACCCCATTTTCCGCATCTGAAAAAATTACGGCGGATTATCACACACACGAAGTTCACAACAAGTAATCCCTGAAAGATCACAAAAAGCGTGTTGCCGTAAAACCAGTTATATGCTACCGTGGAACCTGAACGTACTTCGAGAAGCGTGGCCAAAGCCAGCAACACGACATACATGCTCAATAATATGAGCGTGGTCGTATACGATGAGAGTATGTTGAATATCCGCCTACTGAAGCGCATGAAAAATTGATAATTAGTCTTTTACTGTTTTAGTACATCTATGAAGTTGGCCTTGGGATTTTCCCATTTCAGTCCGGCGTTGTCGTGATACGAAGCATACTCCGTGATTATCGCGCCTTCAGGACCGGCATAAAGGAAGTGGGGAGCCTCCGCCTCGTTCAGGTGTATAACCTCGTCGACTTTCTGTATCTGGAAGTGTGCGATTGTTACACTACCTGACTGGCTATCTGGTATTTTTGGAGCATTCGGAGTAGGTTCACCCGTTGAGAAGTTATATGCCCATCCGTGTCGCACCTGCCATGATTCATATTTCGGTGGGAAGTCGGTGGCGACGTGTCTGTGCTGGCCAATCATCTGTCCGGGGAGCAAATATATCTCGTGCCCGAAATATCTATGTTCGGCATCGTTAAGCCAGAAAACACCTGCCATACCCGTGTTTTCAAAGTCGCCAAGACCGAAGTCCGAAATAAACAGGTTTTCTTTTAAAAAATCTGAATATTGCACACCATAATAGTCGAACATGTCGAGATATGCTGCCAGGGCGATCTCAGGATCCAGCTTGCCATCCTTGTAGAAATCGGCATTGGTGTATTTTTTTTTGTAAGGCTCTTTTACACTGTCTTGTGTATTTTCAACAGTCGCAGTTCCTTTACCACAGGAAACCAACGTAACAGTTGCCAATGCAAGGGCAAGCTTTTTGATAAGTTTCTTAGATTTCATAATACAAATTATTTTAAATTAAATGATTTATGTTCATTAATTATTATCCTGTCGGCACCCCTGTTACCGACAGGGTGTCGCTCTTTTTTACTTTCAAACAGCATCCATCCCTCGATCTCGACAAGCAAATTGTCCCTGCACACATCTGCCAGGCTATAAAGAGCAGGCACACCGGGATAGATCTTCGCGACTGCCGCCCGCACCCTGTCGTAATCAGCGGCATATTTAAGATAGACACGGAGAGCCAGAATTTCATTTCCAACAGCCATATTCTTTGCTTCCGCACCTTCGCGCACCTGTGAAACCAGATTTTCTATATTCTCTATTGTGGCCTGTGTCTGCTGCAACACCCCTGTGGCCTCAAGGCTCTCTTCACCCCTTATGGCCGCCGTTCCTGAAATATAAAGCAGTTTTTCACCATCAAAAGCGACTGATTTCGCACGTTCGAACTTGGGTGAAGTTTTTCCGCTATTTTTCTCTCCAACCAGAACGTGGCACGAATAGTCGAACGCCGATACCTGAAGATTGTTATCTATCTTCTCTATCACTATCTGTGATCTATCGGATGGCAGGACGGTCTCCATATCAACCGTTACTTCGCCTCGGGCTGTTCCAATCCCCGTGGCGGCAGGATAGCCATTCTCCCAATCCACACCGTCGTAAAAGGCGGAACGGGCGTCGTTAAAATCCTGATAATGCTGAGCTCCCCTCTCGATTCGGGTGATCTGTGGAATGTAATTCCACTGTCGCACGATCGAGGAGACGGGCATATTTTCTGTGCGTAATATTTTGCCTATTTTGCTAAAAACTTCGTCACATCCCGCACGGAAATCCGTACAATTTTTATCCGGTATTACACCTCCCAGGTAAAGTTTGCGGCAGGAGGATGTTTCAATTACAATATATGCAATATCGTCCGATTTTTTATACATTGCCGCTGCATACTGCCTGTCGCAAACTCCGTGAACCTCCACGAC
>ENA-UOOE01000998-UOOE01000998.1-fermentation-metagenome-genome-assembly--contig:-NODE-998-length-25069-cov-3.724035_pt1 | contig 25069 bp, 25 predicted proteins | sample MGYA00245776_ERZ724021 | MGnify/ENA primary metagenome ERZ724021 (study PRJEB28704, sample SAMN03018321) | fermentation metagenome | biome: anthropogenic terrestrial biome; feature: soil; material... | reverse complement strand
GTAAAACCTTTATTTTTTATCAGATGTAATTAGGCAAAAGGTTGCTATTGGTCCAAGGAGCAAAGACAGCAGAAACCAATTAAGACCAGATCTGTTTTTACCTTGAGCAAGCCCCGCATTAATCAGTGCTAAGGTTCCCCATCCAACATAAAACTCTTTATTCATACTTAACCTCCTATAATAAAAATTCCTACTATCTTACTGGTACGAATTAATTATAACATATTTGTGGATAAATATGGGAGAAGGATATGCTTGTGATTATAATGAAGAAGTCAGCATAACTTCAAATGATTTCAATACAACTGCAATATCTAGTGTCGGTTTAGCGTATACTTTCTTAATCGATGTACTTCCCACATGTTGTATATCTATAATATTTTCCCCTTATTTCAAAAATATAAATAGTCCTTATCCAAATCTTATCTACAAATTCGATATTTCATTTTCTATGAAGTCCTTTGAAGCATACAATGCCTTAATTCTGTTCTTTAAAAGAGAATATTGTGATGTACCCTCTTCAAATTTTAATTGCATTTTTTCACACTTGCTAATAGTAGAAGATATGAGTTTTAACGCACCTTCAAGTTCTTTTTGTGAATAATATTCCATATGCTGCCCCTTTCTAAATTACTATTTATCTTTCAATCAATTATAGCATATTTTGTAAATATCACACTATTTAATTCCTATAGATCAATTTTTATCCGATGACTACTTTATTATTTAAGGATAACATTACCAATTGAATAATTGATGGCTTGAATATATTATGAAAGAGTGTCAGATATTTTAAAATAGGGGGAGTACCTGAGATGAAAAAAATCAAACTATTATTATCAACAATATTTCTATTTGTCATGGTTATTATTTTACCGGTAGAAGTGCAGGCGGCAGTGTCAATTGAAAGATTTGGTGGGAATGACAGATATGCTACATCAATTGAGATTGCAAAGAATTTGGGTATAGATTACTCAGTACCTAACAAGGATTTATATATTACTTCAGGAGAAAACTTTCCAGATGCATTATCTATAGCAGCGGTATCTGCTAGAAACAAAAGACCTATAATACTTGTTGGAAAGGAAGCAATTTCGGATAATGTTGAAAGTTTCATAAAGAGTCAGTCTGTTAATCCTAATATTTATGTTATTGGAGGTACAGGAGCTATATCGGACAGGGCGTTGTAAGTGATGCAGTGCTAAAGAAATTACAGTTTATTGATACAGTTGAGAACTCTTATGCAAACTATAACAATGAAGGTTTAGCACTAAAACTAGGAGAGTATATATACTATAAGAGCTACTTAAATAATGATGTATTTGAAGATGAGGGGTTAATCGGGTTAAATTCTCCTAAATCAGTATTGAAAGAAGCATTTTCAGCAGGAATAATTCAAGACGAAAAACTATGGATGAATATGCTTATGGATAGGAACTCTATATCTCATATGTATAATGAAAGCAATGCTATAGAGATTTGTGAGAATATAAAAGAGCAGTATGCCGAGGCGTTTGGAAAGCTAAAGGAGAATATAATTGAAAGAATTGGGTATATGGGAGAGAAATAAAATACAATTAATAGTTAAGAATTAATAATGATTAAAGATTTTTTCACGTAGGGAGAGAATATCAGCAAGGACTAGTATTAGATTAAAAGATTGAAAAAGAACAGGGGAAACCTCAATAACTAAACCAATGGGAAAAGAGACTTACTTCAACAAATGTTTTTATAATACGGAGGTTTATAAAAATGGTAACAGAAATAAAATTTGAAATCAAAGAAAGCGTCGGTGCTCTTTCAGAATCCCCAAAAGGCTGGAAGAAAGAACTAAACTTAATTTCTTGGAACGATAAAGAGCCAAAGTATGATTTAAGAGACTGGGATGCAGAGCATAAGAAGATGGGAAAGGGTGTAACCCTTACTGCAGATGAATTGAAGAAGCTTAGAGATATACTTAATGGGATGGAGTTATAGAAGTTAAAGTATGTTAGCAAAGACAAGAAAAAAGCACTTTGGAATATAAATCCAAAGTGCTCTTAACATAGATATATAAATGGTGCCGAAGGCGGGACTTGAACCCGCATGTTGTTACCAACGACGGATTTTGAATCCGTTGCGTCTGCCAATTCCACCACTCCGGCTCGTGCTAAAAAAATAATAACATATTGACCAATATAAGTCAAGATAAATTTCTATAGTATTGATTGAACCTGTCAATATAGAAATACTATAGAAAAAGTAGATTAGTGATTATCACTAACCTACTTTTTTACCATAATTATGTGGGAAAAATTCAATGCTTTCGAAGTTCCCTCCGCCAAAAGGTGGCATTTGGAAGTCCTCTATTATTTCTATAGCTTTAAAAGGATCTGATTGTAGATTAACCTTTTTCTCCGTTAGAATTTGCCTAATGCTCTCATCAAAATAATTACAGTAGGCATAATAATCCTTTCTTTCACGAGAATAATTTTTATACACTTCCCCACAACAACTTACAACCGTTCTGCACAGATATAGGTTGCAGGGATGTGGTCTTAAACTAAAATCTAGATGACATCCATCTGGTCTAGAAAAAGCACATACTTTAAAAAATAATTTAGGATCAAAATTATCTTCTATGCTATTAGGATTTCCCTTTATAAATTCTAAATACTTTTCTTCATCAAAGGTTCCTTTCACCTCAATATTATATTTGTTAATAACAGTATTTTTCATATTTAATAAAACATATATAAAATTCTTTTTTCCTATGGTTATAATATTTTTTATATCCACTAAGTTATATTTAGGGAAATACCAGCAACAGCCTCTATTCTTTATATTTGTATAGGATGTGGCTTCTAGGATTCCTGAACAATGACCACAAAGATTACATTTAAAAACAGGTATATTATTTGTATTTTCATATTGAAGTTTATTCATAGTCGTGCCTCCAAAGATTTATTTAATATTTATAATTTAGTGAAAAAATGCACAATAATCAAATTGCAAAGTGGGGTAAAACAATGTGATTAAAAAAGAAAGTAAAAAAAAGTAATATAAAAAATGATTTTGAAGGCTTATAACGGCTTATAATGGCTTATAATAGTCTATAAAAGGAGAAAATAGAATTTGTAATTATAAAAAATCATTAATTTTAATAAAAAGCTGATTTATAGTAAAATAATATGTAAAATAGTATATATAAATTATTATTTCAAATGGGAGAGATAAATATGCTTAGGTTTTTAGATGCAGGTGAATCTCATGGAAAGGCTATGATATCTATAATAGATGGAATACCTTCAAATTTTAATATTGACATAGATTTTATCAATAATGAACTGAAAAGAAGACAAAGTGGCTATGGCAGAGGAGAAAGGATGAACTTAGAAGAGGATAGAGTAGAATTTTTATCAGGTGTAAGAGGGAAAAATACTACAGGGAATCCTATAACTATGGTGATATACAATAAGGATTACGAAAATTGGAAAGAAATAATTGGCAAGGAACCAAAGTCAGAGGAAAAAATAGTTGTACCTAGACCAGGCCATGGGGATCTAGTTGGATATTTTAAATATGGTACTGGTGATATAAGGGATACTATTGAAAGAACTTCTGCTAGGGAAACTTCCATAAGAACAGCAGTGGGGGCTCTATGCAAAGAAATACTCAAAGAATTAGGTATAGAAATAAGAAGTAAAGTACATAGTTTAGGAAATCTTTATGATGATGCAGTGGATATCTATGATGATACCATATATGGAAAAATAAATAAGAGCCCAGTTAGATGTTATAATGCAGAAGTAGAAAAGGGCTTTATTAAAAAGATTGATATTTGTAAAGAACAGGGAGAAACTATAGGAGGAAGTGTATTTCTTTCAATAAAAGGTGTTCCTATAGGGGTTGGCAGTTACTCACAATGGGATAGAAAATTAGATGCTATATTAAGTTATGGTATCATGTCTGTTCAAGGAGTAAAGGCTATAGAATTTGGCAATGGTTTAGATTTGAATTTAAGGGGCAGCACCTTTAATGATGAAATTATCTATGAAAATGGAAATATTAAAAGAAAGACAAATAATTGTGGTGGAATAGAGGCAGGGGTATCAAATGGTGAAAATATAGAAATAAAAGTATATATAAAACCTATACCATCTATAAAGAAAGATATAGGTACTGTTGATTTAAGAAAAAAGAAAGAAACTAGCACCAGATATGAACGTTCAGATGTATCTGCTGTAATACCAGCTTCTATAGTGCTGGAAAATGTAGTAGCTTTTTATATTTTAAGAGAAATTATGAACAAATTTACTGCAGATGAGTTTTTTGAACTTAAAAGAAGCATAAATTATTATAGAGGAACAGTTTATTTAAGATAGATATCTGATTGGAGAGATTATTTATGGAAAGAAAAGAAAGATTACTGATTTTAGACGGAAATAGTTTAATGAATAGAGCTTTTTACGCATTACCCCTTCTTACCAATAATGAGGGATTACATACTAATGCAGTGTATGGCTTTACTACCATGCTTTTAAAAATGAAGGAGGAAATAGCTCCAGATTATATAGTATGTACTTTTGATAGAAGTGCACCTACCTTTAGACATAATGAATATAAAGACTATAAGGCTGGAAGGAAAAGAATGCCGGAAGAATTAGCAGAACAGTTCCCATTGGTAAAGGATCTTTTGCATAAACTGGCTATTGATATATTTGAAATAGATGGCTTTGAGGCAGATGATTTAATAGGAACCCTTTCAAGGTTTGCTGAGGAAAAAGGAATAGAAGTTTACATTGTTACAGGAGATAAGGATGCTCTTCAATTAGCCTCAGACAGCACAAAGGTTATAATTACTAAAAAAGGTATAACAGAAAAAGAAATATATGATAAATCTAGAATGATAGAGGAAATGGGGGTCACTCCAAGTCAGTTTATAGATGTAAAAGGGTTAATGGGAGACTCATCGGATAATATACCAGGGGTTCCTGGTATAGGCGAGAAAACTGCCTTTAAGCTCATAAAAGAATATGGAAGTATAGAAAATGTTCTTCAAAATATAGATAATATCAGCGGCAAAAAGATAAAAGAAAATTTAATGGAATATAGTGAGCAGGCGATTTTTAGTAAAAAGCTAGCAACCATAATGAGAGAAGTTCCTATAGACATAGATTTGGATTCTATAAAATCAAATGAAAACTATGATGAAGAGGGAGTAAAAAAAATTTTTATAGATTTGCAGTTTAAGTCTTTGTTAGATAAATTACCTCACTCTGAAAAAGTAGAAGAAAAGAATAATGAGATTAAAATAGAATATAATTTTATAGAGTGTCTATTAGATTTAAAAGCTTTATTTAATGTGATAAGTTCCGAATATAAAAATAGTAAATTATATATTACATTTCAGATATTAAATGAAAATGTATATTCTAAATGTTATATAGAAAAAATATTCATTAACTTTGAAGAAAAAAATTATATTATTTCTTTGCAGAAAATTTTAAATGAAAATCATGAAGAAACTATAAAATGCCTAAAAAAGATATTTGAAGATGAAAAAATAGAAAAAGTATGCCATGATATAAAAATACCTCACACTATACTCCATAAAATGGGTGTAGACTTAAATGGAGTAAAATTTGATACAAAAATAGCTGCTTATTTAATAGATTCCTCTAGGGGGGATTATGAATTAGATACTATAATCCAACAATATTTAAAGATTATAATAAACGATGATGATGATGAAGGTAAAATAAGAGAAACATCCTTATTAAAGGAAGTATATAAGGAATTGGAAAATCAAATAAATGTGCTAAATATGGGGCAACTTTTTTATGAAGTAGAATTACCGCTAACCACAGTTTTAGCTTCTATGGAAAGCCATGGATTTAAGGTGGATGAGGATATGTTAACCCATATAGGAGATAAATTTGCAAAGGAAATTGAAAAGGTTCAAAAGGAGATTTATTCTCTGTCAGGAGAAGAATTTAATATAAATTCTCCAAAACAGTTGGGTAAAATTCTTTTTGAAAAATTAGACTTACCAGTTATTAAGAGGACTAAAACGGGATATTCCACTAATGCAGAAGTGTTAGAAGCACTAGAAGGAAAACATCCTATAATTGAAAAAATCACTTATTACAGACAACTTACAAAACTTTATTCCACCTATGTTGAAGGACTAAAAAATGTAATTGATGAAGACGGAAAAATTCACTCCAGTTTTAATCAAACAGTAACTACTACAGGAAGGCTTTCAAGTACAGAGCCAAATTTGCAGAATATACCTATAAAATATGAAATGGGTAGGGAGATAAGAAAGGTATTTGTACCAAACGATAAGGATTCTGTTATTGTGTCTGCGGACTATTCACAAATAGAATTAAGGGTTCTTGCTCATATTGCACATGACGAAAATCTTATTAATGCCTTTAAGCATCATGATGATATTCATACAAAAACTGCATCAGAGGTGTTTAGGGTTCCTATAGATGAAGTTACCCCTGCCATGAGAAGTAATGCTAAAGCAGTAAACTTCGGTATTGTATATGGTATAGGAGATTTTAGTCTTGCAAAAGATATCAAAGTATCAAGAAAAGAAGCTAAAGAGTATATAGACACTTATTTTGAAAGATATCCAAATGTAAAAAAATATATGGATGATACAGTGAAAAAAGCCGGAAAAGATATGTATGTCACCACAATATTAAATAGAAGAAGATTTATTCCAGAAATAGCCAACTCTAAAAAGATGATCAAAGCATTAGGGGAAAGACTTGCAATGAATAGTCCAATACAGGGCAGTGCAGCGGACATTATTAAAATGGCTATGGTAAAAGTTTATAATGAGCTTGAAAAAAGACACTTAAAAAGTACATTAATACTACAGGTTCATGATGAACTTATATTAAATGTTTATAAAGACGAATTAGAAGAGGTAAAGACTATTGTAAAAGAATCCATGGAAAATGTTATGCCTCTTAGTGTTCCTTTAGAAGTTGATATAAATGAAGGTGAAAATTGGTATGAAGCTAAATGATTTAAGGATACTTCAGGAAGATAGCTTAAATAAACAAGGCTTTAAAGCATACAATAGAAAAACGTTGAGAATAGGTTTAACAGGAGGAATTGGAAGCGGAAAAAGCACTGTATCTAGAATGTTAAGCAAAAAGGGAATACCCATAATAGATGCAGATATAATTGCTAGGCAGGTGCTAGATAAATATCCAATCATTCTAAAAAATATTGCAGAGGAATTTGGAACTGAATTTATTGATGAAAATGGAAATCTAAAAAGAAGAGAATTTGGAAGTTATATTTTTTCTTCTGAAGCTAAAAGAAAAAAATATGAGGATATGATAATACCTTATATAAAAAAGGAAATAATTATTTCCTTTCATGAACATAAGGTATTATCATATGAACATGAAAAAAAAGCTGAGAAAGCTTGTATTTTAGATGCTCCAACTTTAATAGAACAAAATATTCATAAAGATATGGATTTTACAATTTTAGTTTGGGTAGATATGGATACTCAAATTAAAAGGATAAAAGGAAGAGATAAATTAAATATGGATGAAGTAATGAATAGAATAAATTCACAGATGTCTCTAGATGAAAAAAAAGAAATAGCAGATTTTATAATAGACAACACACTTACATTAACGGAAACAGAAGCACAAGTAGATACATTAGTTAATCTAATTAATGGTTTGTAGGGAGTGGTTATTAAAATTGAAGAAACTATTAAAGATTATAATATTTGTACTTGTAATAACAGCAATTTATAATGGAGTACCAAAAGTATTAAGAATGATATATCCTATGAAATATTCGCAAAACATATATACATATTCCAAAAAATATGATTTAGATCCATATCTTGTAGCATCAATAATTAAAGCTGAAAGTAATTTTAATGTTAATGCAGTATCTAATAAAAATGCTTATGGGCTTATGCAAATAACCTCAAGTACAGGAAATTGGATTGCAGAACAGATGGAGTTAAAGGATTATGATGTAGATAAACTCTTCCAGCCAGAATACAATATTCTGATGGGATGCTGGTACCTGAATGACTTAAAAAAAGAATTCAATAATAATATTGATTTAGTCTTAGCTGCATATAATGGAGGGCGAGGAAATGTGCAGAAATGGTTAAATGATAATGATCATTCTAAGGATGGGAAAAGCCTCCATTACATTCCTTTTAAGGAAACAGATAAATATGTAAAGAGAGTAAAGGTAAATTACAATATTTATAGATATCTATACAATAAATAGACATTGACAATATTCTATAGGATAGTATAATAAAGTTGTAATGCGAGGGTGGCGGAATGGCAGACGCGCACGTTTGAGGGGCGTGTGGGAGACCGTAGGGGTTCAAGTCCCCTTCTTCGCACCAGATAAAATTGTATAATTTCTGAAATATTCGATGGCTCTATATTTTGAACCTACATTATAAAAAAGGGAGTTCAAGATTTAGATGTGGATATGTACTTTCTTATGAGACCTCTATATGGCGTTGAAGGCGATAGAATCATCTGTGAGGGCACCCACCTATCGGAGGATAGGTGTCAAAATTAGAGCAACGGTATTTTGGATTTTACTAGCAATTAAGAGAGGTACAATTACCTCTCTTTTTATTATATTTGAACTATTTTCTACATTGAAGAGCTACTGAAAAAAGTCCCTTATATTAAAGGGACAAGTTATGTATCTCTGATATAGTATCAACCAACGCAAATATTATTACCGCAGCTAAGTTTGCAGTGGTATTATCATGGTCGAATCTTGGTGAAACTTCTGATATATCAAAGCTTACAACTTTATTGGATTTTAATATATATTTAATAAACTTTAATACCTTTTCTGGGTCTAAGCCTAGGGATTGAGTTGCGCTTACTCCAGGTGCAAAAGCTGAGGTAAATACATCGGAACAAACTGTAATATAAATATGGTCTTGGTGTTTTATGAATTGATCTAATTTCTCTAAAGCAGTCCATGGATCGCCATTTGTTATATCCCTTGCTAATATGTATTTTGCACCAAGTTTATCTGCAGTTTTAAACAAATCAACGGTGTTACTATGTTTTTGAACTCCCATACAGAAATATGAATAATTTAGATGCCGTTCTGCACATATATCTGCAATTTGTCTAAACATGGTTCCTGAATTTCCGCCATTTGGGTAAGGTCTAAGATCGAAGTGAGCATCAAAATTTATTATGCCTATATTTGGTTTAGGATTATTTTTGGATAGATAATTTAAAACACCATTATAATGTCCAAAAGTAGTTTCATGACCGCCGCCTAATACTATTGGAAATAGATTTAAACTTAGTATTTTTTCTACTGCTTCTGAAAGTAGGGCTTGACTTTCTTCCAAAGTAATATTTTCACAAGATATATTTCCAGCATCAAAAAGCTTAACTTCCTCTGTGAAACAGCAAGGTAAATTAGCCATTTCTTTTCTAGTGCTTATAGGTCCATTAGCAGCTCCAATTCTGCCTCCATTACGTCTAACACCTTCATCACAACAAAAGCCAATAAAAGCGAAACCTAATTTGCCTGTAAATGGAATTAAATCATCATCACTTAAATCAATATTTTCAATCCATTGGTGCCACCTGAAGGCATCAAAATTGCTTTCACTATCAATTCTTCCTTGCCAAACTATTTTTTCTGTGGGTTTGTAGTTCATATTAAACATATTATCCTCTCCCGTCTATAGCTTTCATCTATTTTTCATATATTGTTATGGAGCATATTTAAGTGGAAATATCTAAATACCCCTATTACAATTATAGTTATATTATTGGCATTTATCAAGAAAAGTGAAAAAATGTTGTATAATAGGGTATAATCGAAATGTATTATAAAAGTATGTTGCTCATAAGAATTAAATTTAGATAATTCAAAGGAGGAGACGTATTGGAAAAGGCCAAAGAGGTTTTAAAAAAATATTTTGGATATGATGAATTTAGAGGGGCTCAAGAAGATGTTATAGAAAGTATTTTAAATAAAGAAGATACTGCAGCTATCATGCCTACTGGAGCGGGAAAATCTATTTGTTATCAGATACCTGCTTTATTAATGCAGGGGGTAACCATAGTAATATCACCACTTATTTCTCTTATGAAGGATCAGGTGGATTCCTTAAAAGAATTGGGAATAGAAGCTACCTATATTAATAGTTCTTTGAGTAGTTTAGAGATGAAAGAAAGGTTTCATAATGCTGAAATGGGAAGATATAAAATTATTTATGTTGCACCTGAAAGATTAGAAACTGATGATTTTTGTAACAGTTTAGCTTACCTGCATATTTCATTAGTAGCAGTGGATGAAGCCCACTGTGTATCACAGTGGGGGCACGATTTTAGACCTAGTTATACAAAAATTACTTCCTTTATAAATAAATTACCACAGAGACCAGTAGTGGCAGCATTTACAGCTACAGCTACGGAAATTGTACAAAAGGATATTATAACCCTTTTAGCTTTAAAAAATCCAAGAATATTCATAACAGGATTTGATAGAAAAAATTTAAGTTTCACCGTTATAAAAGGAGAAGATAAAGAAAAGTTTATATATGATTATTTGGAAAATAATAAAGGGAAAATAGGAATAATATATACTTCTACGAGAAAAGAAGCAGAATCTCTGTATAATAAGCTTAGCCATAGAGGATATAAAGTAGGAGTATATCATGCAGGATTAAGTGATGAGGAAAGAAGAAAGGTTCAAGAGGATTTTTCCTTTGATAATATAGATATAATAGTTGCAACCAACGCCTTTGGTATGGGAATAGATAAATCCAATGTAAGATTTGTTATACATTATAATATACCAAAAAACATGGAGGCATATTACCAAGAAGCAGGACGTGCAGGAAGAGATGGAGAAGAAAGTGAATGCATATTATTATTTTCACCTCAGGATATACGAATTCAGAAGTATTTTATAGATGAAAGTCATCTGCCTCCAGATAGAAAAAACTATGAATACAATAAATTAAGAACAATGGTTGATTATTGTTACACATCAAAATGCTTAAGAGCCTATATACTTGAATATTTCGGTGAAAAAAATGTGATGGAGAACTGTAATAATTGCAGTAATTGTAAGGATGAGAGGGAAGAAAAAGATATTACTATAGAAGCTCAAAAGATATTCTCCTGTGTGTATAGAATGAAAGAACGATTTGGGGTAAATATGATAGCGGATGTGCTTAAAGGATCAAAAAATAAAAAGGTTTTAACTTCAGGATTAGATGAGCTTTCTACTTATGGCATAATGAAGGAATTTTCTCAAAGACATATAGTAGCACTAATAAATAAATTAATAGCAGATGAATTTTTGTTAACTACAGATGAGAAGTACCCAGTTGTGAAGCTGAGGTCGAAATCCTATGATGTGTTAAGGGGAAAAGAAAAGGTATTTATGAAGATTACAAAAGTTAAAAAGGTGTCAAAGCCAGACAATGCGCTATTGGAGATCTTAAAAAACTTAAGAAAAGAAATATCCCAGGAAGAAGGGGTTCCACCTTTCATGATTTTTCATGACTCTACATTAAAAGAGCTTAGTGAGCGTATGCCTAAGGATAAAAGTTCACTGCTGCAAATTAAGGGTATAGGAGAGAGAAAAGCTGAGGTTTATGGAGAGAAATTTTTAGAGTCAATTGCTAAGTATATACAAGAAAATAATATAGAAATCAAAGATGAAATTCAACAGGATAACATAGATGATTCACATAAAGAGGCTAAAATTAAAACCCATATATTAACATATAATTTATATAAAGAAGGAAAAAGTGTTGAAGAAATTGCAAAAGAAAGAAATTTAAGTAATACAACTGTAGAAGAACATTTATTTAAATGTTTATCCGAAGGAATGGATATTAATATAGATGATTTTATTCAGAAGGATTATGAAGAAATCATATTAGATGCAATCAAAAGTATTGGTGGAAATAAATTAAAGCCCATAAAAGAGGCTTTGCCAGAACAAGTGGATTATACATCTATTAAATTTGTTTGGTATAAGTATAAGAATGGAAGAAATTCAAATGGTGATTCTTTAACAGGTTAATTTTAAAAGATAGTTGACAATTGACAGTGCTTTTTTAACCTTGTACTATATGATGCTGTTAAAATATCTAACATATTTGAAACTGTTTTTGCAAATATAAAAAATAAAAGGATTTTTATTAATATATGTAGAATAAAAATAAAAAGAAGTGAGGTGAATATATGTTAGATATAAAAGTAGCCTTTGATGATATTAAAATGTCAAATTTAGAAAAGGAAAATATAGTATCCATACAGGAATTAATTAATTCGCAGAATCGGTATTTAGATCATGAAGTGAATTGCACTATGGAATTAGATGAGTTATATGAAAGATTTTTAGAATGTTATATAAGCGAAAATGAATTTTTTTTAAAAATAAATAAAGAAAATAGATTAATAGGGTCATTAAAAGGAAGATTAGAGTTTAAAAGTAGCAATGAAGCATGGATATGGTATTTCTTTATTGAAAAAAATTTAAGATGTAAAGGAATTGGCAGCAGGATTCTTAAGAAACTTATGGAATATGTTAAAAATGAATATGGGATAAAGGATTTTTATGCAACCATTGTTGGTAAAAGTGACTCAATAATGAACTTTTGGAAAGGGAATGGTTATGAAATATTGAGAATTTCTAAAAATTATTATAATATAAATGGAGAGGATATGGACATGATTATATTAAAAATGAAGGGTAAGGTGATATAATGGACAAAAATCTTTTATGGAATGTAGAAAAAAAAGTGGAAAGAACCATTGAAAATTTAAAAAAGAACAACATGGAAGGATTTTATGTTGAAAATGAAAGTGAACTAATAGAAAAAATAAAACAGCTAATCAGCGAAAATTCCACCATCTCTGTAGGTGGATCAATGACTTTGTTTGAAACAGGAGTTATTGATCTTTTAAGAAGTGGGAAATATAATTTTTTAGATAGATATGAAAGCAATTTAACTCCGCAGGATAGTAAGAAAATATTCAGGGAAACTTTTTTTGCTGACACATACATATCAAGCACCAATGCTTTAACAGAGCAAGGGGAATTATTTAATGTAGATGGTACTGGAAATAGGGTAGCTTCCATGATATTTGGGCCAGAGCAGGTTATTATTATTGCTGGTGTAAATAAAATTGTGAAAGATTTAAAGGAAGCTGAAGAAAGGTTGAAAAGAATTGCTTCACCTACCAATGCCAAAAGGCTAAATAAAAATACTCCTTGTGTTAAACTAGGTTATTGTATGGATTGCAATAGTGAAGATAGAATTTGCTGTGACTATGTTGTTATGAAAAAGCAGAGGATAAAGGGAAGAATTAAGGTTATTATTGTTGGAAAGGAACTAGGATATTAGTAGGTTCTAATAATTAGTCTCTAACTAAAATAATACGTAGAATAAATCAAGAGGTTTCATAAAATAATGCTGATTTTAAAAAATTTACCAAATATTCTTGACTTATTTATGAACCATATTCTATAATAAAAGAAGGCTGAATCCTAAGATAATACTTAGGTACGGAGGAACCAATACTTGGGGTTAATCTTAACATAGTCATATGCCATGTTAAGTAGGGAAGCCTTATCCCGAACCCGTCAGCTAACTTCGGAAGCAAGAAAGGTGGGGAAAAATGAAATTTTCAAAACAAAAAATCATGTTGTTTGCTCTATTTATGTTTTCTATTTTAATCTTTGGATCAAACAAAGTAAATCATGTAAAAGCCGATGCTATAATTAATAATTCCAATAGCAAGGCAACAGCAGTACGCTCTGCCAGCGTAAAAACAGATAAGGTAATAGTAACTCCTAAAAAGAGTGCTGATTCAGAAAGCCCTAAAAGTGGCTCAAAGACATCAATAAGTAGAGGAAGTAGTGGAAGAAGCGATGTAGTATCCTATGCCTATAAGTTTATGGGAAAACCTTATGTTTGGGGAGCATCAGGTCCGTCCTCGTTTGATTGCTCAGGATTTACTGCATACATCTATGGTGCTTTTGGTATAAATTTAGATCATTATACTGGTTCACAGTTTGAGGCTGGACAATCTGTATCAAAGAACAATCTTCAGCCAGGAGATTTAGTTTTCTTTAATACTTATGGAGATGTATCCCATGTAGGCATTTATTCAGGTGGAGGACAATTTATCCATGCTTCATCAGGAAGTGGAAAAATAACAGTAAGTGAACTTTCAGCAGATTATTATAGTTCCAGATATGCTGGAGCCAGAAGAATATTAAAATAGATTCTATCCCAACTTTTTAAGTTGGGTATTTTTTTATTTATCATAAATAGTACCGGCATAAAATATTATTAAAGTAAGAGTAAAATTTTATTAGCGGGGGTGATAAAAATTAAATATACCAGATATGATTTAAAAAGAAAAAAGAAGGATAGTTTCTTGTTTTTTATTATAGTAATATTAATATTAATCATATCACTAATATTAGGAAGCTTATTTTCTAAGATTTTTATGAAAGATGCATTAACAAAAACTTCTCCTAATATAAAAGAAACACCATATGTGGAAAAAAGCCAGCCAAAACCCGAGAATATGAAAAACAATAAGGTAATAATACCCTCAAAAGGGAAAACAATAAAATACGTAGCTATCCAAGAGGGAATATATCAAAATGATGCATATCTTAAGGAAAGTATTAAGAAGCTAGAGGATTTTGGTGCCCCATTTATAATACCGGAAGGCAATGGGAAAAGAGTTCTTTTAGGTATTTATGGAGAGGAAGACAGTGCAAATATAATAAAGAGATTAAATGATAAGAAAATAGAAAATTCAAAAATGGTTTTTACAATTAAATGTGAAGATGTATGTGACTTAGAAATTGTTGAAATAATCAATGCCTATATACAGGTACTTGGTAAACTATCTGAAAAGAATGTTAAAGCCATAGAAACTAAAGAACTTAAAAGCTGGTGTGCTTCGCTTGAAGAGGTGCAAATAAATAATAAAAATATTAAATTATTGAATGAATTAAAGGACAGAATAAATAAACTTCCAGATAAAGTCACAAGAGATAAGGCTTCTGAAAATTATATATTTCTATATAATCTATTAAGAAGATTAGTGTAGGGAAAATATATAAAAAAATCATGTTTTTACAGAAAAATTAGGGATTTATCGGTATGATTCCCTAATTTTTTATTTTATTCTTATTAAAATAAACTTATTTATAAAAAAATTATTAACAATACATTATATATACTTGTTTAACATTTTATTAAATGATAAACTATAAAAGATATAGGATTATAAACATTTATGTTTATATGAATATAGAAATAGCACTATATTTTGTATAATTATGGCAATAATACAAAATAACTGACATAGGAAGTGAGAAAATGAATGTTATTCTAGCATCTGCTTCTGAAAGACGCAGGGAGCTGCTTAAAAGGATTGTAAACGACTTTCAAATAATAGTAAGCGACTTTGATGAAACTAAAGTAAAATTTAATGGTAATTGTGGCTCCTATGTAATGGATCTGGCTAAGGGAAAAGCTTTAAGTGTAGCTTCAAAGCTAAATAAAGATGAATCTATAATAATAGGGTCTGACACTATAGTTTTTTTGGAGGATAAAGTTCTAGGGAAACCAGCAGATAAGGAAGAAGCCTTTAACATGCTTAAATTATTAAGTGGAAAGATTCATCAAGTATATTCTGGTTTAGCAGTTTATAACACATTAACTAAAGAGTTAATTACAGACTATGTTTGCACAGAAGTAAAATTTTCAACCATACCTGATGAAGTTATAACAAGCTATATAGAAACAGGGGAACCTATGGATAAAGCCGGTGCCTATGGCATACAAGGCTATGGAGGTATTTTTGTTGAAAAAATTCATGGATGCTATTATAATATTATAGGACTTCCTTTAAATAGGCTATATTTTCTTTTAAGGGATATGGGGGTAAATCTTTAAAAGGAGTTTGAATCAATGGAAAAAGGGTTTAGAATTATTGATTTACCTGAAAATGAAAGACCCAGAGAGAGACTTTTAAGATACGGTGCTGAAAATCTCTCCAATGTAGAATTATTAGCTATAATTTTAAGAACTGGTAGTAATAAAGAAAATATACTTAATCTTTGTGGAAAATTAATTGACCAATGTGGAGGATTAAATGGTATTTTAAATTCCTCTTCAGAACAATTGATGAAAATTAAAGGAATAGGAAATGCAAAAGCATCTCAGTTGTTAGCGTTAGCTGAGCTATCCAAAAGATTTAAATCTTTTAAATCAGGAGAAAATTTTAAAATAACTAAACCTAGCGATGCAGCTTTTTTAGTTATGGAAGATATGAGATGTTTAAAGCAAGAATTTCTTAAGGTTATAATGCTTAATACTAAAAATTTTGTTATAAAAGTAAAGGATGTATTTATAGGAAGTTTAAATTCTTCTATAGCTCATCCCAGGGAAATTTATTGTGAAGCTATAAAAAATAGCAGCTCATCTATAATTATATGCCATAATCATCCATCAGGTGATCCTTTGCCAAGCAATGAAGATATTAGCATAACTAATAGACTTAAAGAATGCAGCAAACTAATTGGTATAGAATTATTAGATCACATAATTATTGGAGATGGAGTTTATATAAGCTTAAAAGAAAAAGGTATATTGTAACAGCGAAAGGAGAAATATTTAATGGGATTATTTGGAATATCTAGAGATATGGGAATAGACTTAGGAACAGCAAATACGCTAATATATGTAAAGGGAAAAGGTGTGCTTTTAAGAGAACCTTCAGTTGTAGCTATAAATAGTGATACTAAAAGAGTATTAGCCGTAGGGGACGAAGCAAAACAGATGATAGGAAGAACTCCTGGAAATATAGTAGCTATAAGACCTTTAAAAGATGGAGTTATTGCAGACTTTGATGTTACTCAATCTATGCTTAAAAGATTTATAGAAAAGGTGAGTCCCAAAAGTGCTTTTACTAGCCCAAGAATAGTAGTATGTTTTCCATCAGGGGTTACAGAAGTTGAAAAAAGGGCCATAGATGAAGCAACAAAGCAGGCTGGAGCAAGAGAAGTTCTTTTAATGGAAGAACCAATGGCAGCAGCAATTGGGGCAGGATTACCTGTTAATGAACCAACAGGCAGCATGATAGTAGACATAGGTGGAGGAACAACTGAAGTAGCTATAATATCTTTAGGAGGAATAGTTACAAGTAAGTCTTTAAGAATTGCAGGAGATGAACTTGATCAGTCTATAATTAGTTACATAAAGAAGCAATATAATTTGATGATAGGTGAAAGAACTTCTGAAACTGTGAAAATTCAATTGGGATCTGCTTATGATATTGGAGAAGCAGAAGAATCAATGGAAATAAGAGGAAGAGATTTAATAACTGGATTACCAAAGGTAATAAATATTACAGAAAGCGAAGTTAGGGAAGCTTTAAGAGAGCCTGTATCCTCTATTGTAGAGGCAATAAAAAGTACATTAGAAAAAACACCACCAGAACTTGCATCAGATATTATTGACAAAGGAATAATGCTTGCTGGTGGAGGAGCAATGTTAAAAGGATTAGATTTACTTATAAATGAAGAAACACATATGCCCGTTCATATAGCGGAATCATCTATGGATTGCGTTGCCCTTGGAGCCGGAAAAGCGTTAGATACTTTAGATACTTTATTGAATAATAAGAAAAGATAAATATGAACTTCTTGAAGAATAAACTGGCAGTAACAATAATTGTACTGTCAGTTACATTTTTAACATTAATTGGTTATAGTTATAAAAGAGATAAAGTATCTGTTGTGGAAAATGGCGTAGGTGTAACAATAAATTCTGTCCAAGGGATTTTTTATAATATGAATAGCAAGGTTAAGGGGTTTGTAGAGTTTTTTTCAAGCTTTTCTCAGGTGAAGAAAGACAATGAAGAATTAAAAAAAGAAAATAATGAATTACAAAGTAAAGCAGCTGACTATGATGTGTTAAAAGCTGAAAATGAAAGATTAAGGAAAATGTTTAATTTTAAAAATCAAAATTCACAATATAACTATATTGGCTGTGATATAATTGGGAAAAGCGGAGGAACTTTTTTAGATGAGTTTGTAATTAATAAAGGAAGAAATGATGGTATTGAAAAACAAATGGTGGTTATAACCAATGATGGTCTTGTTGGACAAATTACCTCTGTAGGAAGCAATTGGTCAGTTGTACAAACTTTATCAAATGAGAATATGGCAGTTAGCGGTATTGTTCAAAGTACTAGGGAAAGCGTTGGTATAATAAAGGGTTATAAGGATAGTAATAATAAGCAGCTTGCTAAACTTTATTATCTTCCAGAGGATTCTAAGGTAAAAAAAGGAGATTCAATATTAACTTCTGGAATAGGCACTGAAACAGGTACTGGAGTAGGCGGATTATATCCTAAAGGTATTAAAATAGGATATGTAGTAGATGTAGAAGAGGACAAAGGTAAAGTTATGAAAAATGCAATTGTTCAGCCATATGTAGATTTCAATAAATTAGAAGAAGTGTTTGTTGTGGTTCCTAAAAATAAATTGGATATGAAAAACTAGGGTGATGTAATATGAAGAAATTAATTACTTTATTTTCAATGACTATACTATTATTAATATTGGATAACTCCTTTGTTCCCTTTATAGCTATTAAAGGTTATAGCCCTAGTTTGTTGTTTCTTTTTATAATAAGTTATTCTATTATAAATGAAAGCTGGGAAGGTTTATGGCTTGGCGTTATTTCGGGGTTATTTCAAGATTTATACTTTTCTAATATTATAGGAATAAATGCCTTTGCCAATATGCTAAGCTGCGTAATAGCAGGATTTATAGGTATCAATATTTTTAAAGAAAAGATACTAATTCCCGTTATATCTAGCTTTTTTTTAAGTATATTTAAAGGATTCACAGTGTTTGTAATACTATATTGCATAGGAATAAGCATGGGGATAAAGATTATATTTTTAAATGCTTTATATAATATGATAGTTTCCATACCAATGTATAAATTTGTTTATTGGCTGTGCAGCAAAGAATATATGCAAAGAAAGTGGAAATTTTAGAGGAATGGTGACTTATGAAAGAAAAGAAAAAAAGGTTTAACAGATATACAGCTTTTTTCTTGTTGATGGCTATAATTTATTCAGTTTTAGGTTATAAGCTTATAGATTTACAGATAGTAAAGGGAGAATATTACAATGAAAGAGCCAATATGGCTGCTATAACGGAGATTCCAGATCCTGCTCCTAGAGGTAACATAGTGGATAGAAAAGGTGTTGTTCTCGCTAACAATTATCAAAGTTATATGCTTGTGTACAATGAGACCAGTGATAATAAGAAATACTTTTTTGAAACTATGGATAAGGTATTTAACCTTTTGGATAAAAACGGAGAAATGCAGCAGGACGATTTTGAATTAAAGATAAATCCTTTTAGATTTGAGTTCAAAACACAGGATGAAGCTACAAGAAAAGCTCAAGAAATAAGATTTAAGAGGGATAGAGGATTAAATGAAGCAATAGAAAAAAAACTATTCCCTGACAGTAAGGGTAAGCTTACACAAGGACAAATCAATACTGTAGATAAAGAGTTACTGAAAATATCTCCAGAGGAGACTTTTAAGTTATTGGTAAAACAGTATAATATATCTCCTGCTGAAGATTTTAAGAACCTTTTAGAGCAATATAAAATTAATGCAGATGAAGCTTATGGGCTTATACAAGAAAGATTTCATATAAAGCCTAGTAGTGATCTGAAGGCTCAATTAGAGCAATATGCACATAGTAACTCTAAGGATGCAAAGGTGATACTTAATAATCTAATATCAGAATATGGTATAGATAAAATGGAATATGATGTTCAGCTTCAAAGAAAATATATGGTAATAAGGGACACAATGAAGATGCAGAGCTTTTCAGGATATAAGCCAGTAGTGATTGGAGCTAATATTAAAAAGGATACAGCATTTATTTTCTATGAAAGATTAAATGATCTTCCAGGTATAGATGTAACTACTCAGCCATTAAGAAATTATCCATATGGTGAATTAGGTTCATCATTCTTGGGCTATATATCTAAAATAAGTAATAATCCAGAAAAGTATAAGGAAAAGGGATATGATGTAAGTTCTGACTATATTGGTACTGCAGGACTTGAATCTGTTTATGAAGATAGACTTAAAGGCTCCAATGGTGGAAGAATTGTAAAATTAAATAAACAGGGAAGGGTTATAGAAGAGTTGGGCAGAAGAGAACCTTATCCAGGACAAACTCTTAAGTTAACTATTGATAAGGATGTGCAAAATGCTGCAGAGAAAACCTTAGATAAGGTTATGCAAGATTTACAAAATAATCCTAGTGTAAGTTCTGATGGTGCAAATACCGCTAATGCTACAAGAGGTGCAGCAGTAGCTATTGATGTTAAAACAGGAGGAGTACTGGCTCTTGCAAGCAGACCAGGATTTGATCCTAATATATTTTCAACTCCAGGAAAGCTTACTACAGATATGTATAATCAGTTTTTTAATCCTGACTTAGAAAAGTTTGCCAAGAGTTATATTGCTAATAGAAGTTTACAGGTTACAGTGGATGATTTATTTCCACCTATTAATAATAGCGATAATAAATCTGGAAAAGTTGAAAGAAAAGATCAATACGATATATATCCTAAGCCTTTCTTCAATTATGCTACTTCAGCTTTAACACCACCGGGTTCAACTTTTAAGCCTTTAACAGCTGTTGCAGGATTAGAAGAAGGTGTAATAACTCCAGAGGAAACAATATATGATAACTTAGTATATACTAAACATGGGTATAACGGACACAGTTGGAATACTTCTAGTAAAGGAGCGCTAACTGTTATAGATGCTCTTGCCTGCTCAAATAACTATTATTTCTTTGAAGTTGGTGATAGATTATATCAAAATGGTTTAGATACTTTGGCTAACTATGCATGGAAATTTGGTTTAGGTGTAGACCCTAAAGGAAAGGCTACTCCATCAACAGGAATCGAAATACCAGAAAACTTTGGCCAGGTATTTAATGTGCAATCAGCAAAGAATAATGCAGCTAATCCACATATGTGGTTACTTTATGATGAGTTAAAAAAGATTAGAAAGAATAAAGATGGCGGTGGATATAGTGGCATCGATATACAAATACAAACTAAAGATAGTAAAGAAATAAGTGACTTAAAAGGAAAAATACAGGATACAATAAAACAGCAAATGAAATTTAATAATGTAAATAATTTTTCCGATACCGTTAAAGGATTATTGAAAGAATTAATACAAAAAGATCCTTCCATACAAGATAAGAATTTTTCTGATGGAGATATTTCTACAGCTATGAATAAGATTTTTGAAGCAGTAAATGCTGTAGAAGAAGAAGCCACTAGACCTGGTAATGTTTATAATGCGGCTATTGGTCAGGGTTCTGATCAGTTTACACCATTACAGTTAGCAAATTATATTGCTACTATTGCTAATGGAGGAACTAGATATAAGGTTCATCTTGTAGATCAATTTTTAGATTCAAATAACAATGTAATTCAAGATGTTAAACCAGAAGTAATAGAGAAGGTAAATATGAAACCTGAGACTTTAAAGGCAGTAAAAGAGGGAATGTTGGCGGTTACATCCTATGAAGATGGTACAGCTTCCAGTCTTAGTCAGTTTCCTATTAAAAATGCAGGTAAGACAGGTTCAGCTACATTTAATGAAAAAATTCAGGATAAAATAGGAAGAACCTCTTCAGCAGTTTTTGTAGGTTTTGCCCCATATGATGATCCACAGATAGCTGTATGTGTATTTGTTTTTGATGGAGGTCATGGAGGATATTTAATTCCGGTAGCTGAAGCTATGTATGAGGCATATTTTAAGGATGAACTAAAAAATATGAATTATCATTTCCAATATAATTAGGATAAATAATTATAAGGGCATGTACATAAGGTATATGCCCTTATTAAAAAAACTATTAATTTGCAGAAGGAATTAGAGGATATTTGTTGAAATATAAACATATGCCGACTTTTGGAGGTTTAATGTATGTTAGATGAAACTATAATCATAAAAGGTAATAAAGAAGGACTTAATGCAGTTATAAATATGAATAAATTTAAAGATTTTGACGAAATGCTCGATTCTTTAATTGAAAGGTTATCTAAGGGAAAGATTTTCTATAAAGGCTGTACTCTTAAAATAACTACCGAACTCAAGTACATAAATGAAAAGGATTTAAGAAGGCTGAAAGATGTACTTTTTGATGAATTTTTAATTAAGGATTGTATCTTCGAGAACTCTGAAGAAAATAACAATAAGATTTTCTCGGGAATATATGAGGGCAGAACCAAGTTTATAAGAAGAACCGTAAGAAGTGGACAGGTAATTAATTACTCAGGAAATCTTGTGATAGTAGGAGATGTTAATTCTGGCTCTGAAATATATGCAGGAGGAAATATAATAGTCATTGGGGCTTTAAGAGGATATGTACATGCTGGGGTAGGAGGAAATCAAAAGGCTATAGTAGCGGCTTTTTACCTACAACCTGAAATACTACAAATTGGAGATATAGCTACTAGATCACCTGAGGATAGCGTTAAACCTCAGTATCCTGAGGTAGCAAGAATAAAGGGAAATACCATAGTAGTAGAACCTTATTTACCTAACAAATTTATTTAATGGAGGGAATATATATGGGAGAAGCAATAGTAATAACATCTGGTAAAGGGGGGGTTGGAAAAACTACAACAACCGCGAATATAGGAACGGCATTAGCATCTATGGGAAAGAAAGTTGTAGTTGTAGATGGAGATACAGGCCTCAGAAATCTAGATGTCCTTATGGGACTTGAAAATAGAATAGTTTTCACCTTAATGGATGTATTAGAAGAAAATTGTAAATTAAAACAAGCTCTTATAAAAGATAAAAGATTACCAAACTTATTTTTATTACCAACAGCTCAAACTAGAGATAAAACAGATATTACTAAAGAGCAGATGTTAAGCTTGGTAAATGAATTGAAGGGGGAATTTGATTATGTAATATTAGATTGTCCCGCAGGAATAGAACAGGGCTTTGAAAATGCAATAGCTGGTGCTGATAGAGCTTTAATTGTTGTCAATCCTGAGGTAACTTCAGTAAGGGATGCTGATAGAGTTATAGGAAAACTAGAAGCAAAGGGTTTAGAAGATCATCAATTAATTGTAAATAGAATAAATAGTGACATGGTAAAAAGTGGTGATATGTTAGACGTAAATGATATATTGGATAGTTTAGCGGTAAAACTTATTGGGATTATTCCAGATGATAGAAATATAACCATATCAACAAATAAAGGGGAACCAATTGTTTTAAATGATAAGGCTTTATCAGGTCAGGCTTTTAGAAATGTAGCAAGAAGAATTATGGGAGAGCAGGTGCCATTCTTAAATTTTGATAGTAACAATGAAAATGGGTTTTTATATTCTTTAAAAAAGCTTTTTGGCATTAAGTAGGAGGGATACAGATGGATTTTTTTAGTTTATTTGGTCAAAAACCTGCCTCTAAGGAAGTAGCCAAAGAAAGATTGAAGCTAATTTTAATTCATGATAGAGCGGATTTATCACCAGAACTTCTTCAAAATATAAAAGAAGAAATAATGGGCGTAATTTCTAAATATGCAGAAATAGATAGAGAAGAATTGGAAGTAAAAATAACTAATACTGATGAAATGGAGGGCAATTCCCCTGCCCTAATAGCTAGTATTCCAATAAAAAGGATGAAAAAAAGAAGATAAAGTTCATATAAAATTTAAAAGCTATGTATAAATTATACATAGCTTTTTTCGAATTACACTGTTATAATCATACTTGTATTGGAGGGATTTAAACCATGCTTGATAAACTAAAGATTAGTAAAAAGTTACTTAGAGAATTGGATTTTAGTGCCATAATAATAGTTTTAATTATAGGATTATTTGGTGCTTTAAATATTTATAGTGCTACTCATATGAAATCAGGGGCCAGCGTTTTTAGATCACAATTAATATGGATTTTACTTGGAATTGTTATAATGTATTTTATGCTTGTTTTCGACTATTCTTTATTACAGGGATATGCTAATATTATTTATTGGTTTGGAGTTATATTGCTACTTTTAAATGATACTATTTTTAAGTCCACTGTTAATGGTGCTGGTTCTTGGATGAAAATAGGTTCTGTAACTATAGGACAGCCCTCTGAGTTTGCCAAATTAGGTATGATTATAATGCTTGCTAAAAAGTTAGATGATATGGAAGGGAATATTAATAATCCCAAGAATTTTTTTACTTTGGTCATGTATGCAGCTATTCCTATGATTTTAATTGTAATACAACCGGATATGGGAATGACTATGGTATGTTTCTTTATAGTCTTAGGAATTTTTTTTGCAGCAGGATTGAATCTAAAAGTAATAGGGTGGGGATTTGCAGGGATAATAGCATTGATTGCTATAATATGGAACTCCCCTCTAATGCCTGAATATTGGAAAGTAAGACTGCTTTCTTTTTTAAACCCAGGAGCAGACGAGCTAGGGTCTGGACTTCAGCTTGTTCAATCCCAAATAGGCATTGGTTCAGGAGGAATTTTAGGAAAGGGATTCTTAAAAGGAACTCAGGTAGCTGGAGGATTTATTCCTGAATCCCATACGGATTTTATATTTTCTGTTGTAGGTGAAGAGTGGGGACTTTTAGGTGAAACATTTTTATTAACTCTATATGGAATTTTAATTTATAAATTTATAAATATAGCTAGAACTTCTAAGGATATTTTTGGCTCCATGATTTCTATTGGAGTAGTTTCTACATTCTTATTTTCCATATTACAGAATGTTGGTATGACTATTGGAGTTACTCCAATAACAGGCATTACATTACCATTAATGAGTTATGGAGGAAGTTCTTTTATAACAAGTATTATGGGTATTGCACTGGTTTTAAATATAGGGATGAGAAGGAAAAAAATTAATTTTTAGGGGGAGCATCATATGAGAATAGCATTGATAGCACATGAT
>ENA-UOOE01000990-UOOE01000990.1-fermentation-metagenome-genome-assembly--contig:-NODE-990-length-25174-cov-59.444803_pt1 | contig 25174 bp, 25 predicted proteins | sample MGYA00245776_ERZ724021 | MGnify/ENA primary metagenome ERZ724021 (study PRJEB28704, sample SAMN03018321) | fermentation metagenome | biome: anthropogenic terrestrial biome; feature: soil; material... | reverse complement strand
AAATCATTTTAATTTTCAGCGGTTCTCGACGATACCACTTGGATTAATCTAAGAGGCTGTCTAAAATCTCTTAAGTAATAGTGCTAAAAACGCTAAAACGACCATTTGCAGACTGGTGGTTAATTGACGCTCACAATTTTTCCAAAGTCGCCGACAATTCTCTAGCCAACTAAAAGATCGTTCGACTACCCAACGTTGGGGCATGACTTCGAATCGATGCAACTCATTGCGCTTCGCAACCTGCACGGTTGCGTTTAAATTACTGGCTACATCGAGCTGAAAATTAACGCCTGAATAACCACCATCAACTAAGACATTTTGAACCTGGCGTAAATGCATGGCATGTAAAGCGATCATGGCACTGGCCCCGTCTCGATCAGAGACGTTCGCTCGCGTCATGTGAATGGCCTGCGGAAAGCCATTGATATCAACTGCCAGATGGCGCTTAATCCCCGAGATTTTCTTACCAGCGTCGTAACCTTTGTTTTCAGCAGTAGCGGTGTTTTTGACGCTCTGAGCGTCAACGATAATAAAGGAAGTTAAAGCTGAACGTCCTTGGTAAGTTCGCCGAGCAATGACAATTTTTTTAAAACTTGTTCCAATAAAGAATCAGCCGTAGGCTCAGCTTTAGTTGACCAAATTTTGTAATAGTTGTAAACTGACCGCCATTCTGGGAAATCACCGGGGACTTGACGCCATTGGCAACCGGTTTTCAAGACATATAGGACCGCACAGAAGACCTCGTAGAGGTCATATTTTCGAGGCTTAGTTCGCTTACGAAAATTTTCTAAAGCTGGTCGAATTAATTCAAATTGTTGCCGAGTAATATTGCTGGGATAATTTTTCATAGCTTAAACTCGCTTTTTACATAGAAGTATATCAAAAATCATAGATCTTGGACAGCTTCTTAGAGACCCAAGAGCTAGGTCAGTCAGAAAAAGAGTATTACTTAGCCACGAGCGAAAATGGCCACGTTAAATTAGCCACCGACCCATTACCAAACCAGCAAATTGCCGAGGAGCAATTGGATAAGTTCTACCAGCGGGAACCCGAGCAAACGCGAGCAGAACCGACTCAATTACGTTCACAGGAAGACGGAAAGGAGGAATAATATGAAGTTCAGCAAAGTAAAAGCGCTAGCAACCACTGGAGCTACTGCAATTTACTTAGGCTTGATGAACGCCCAGGTTGTTTTTGCGGCGGACGGTGGCGAAGTTAAAAGTAAGCTAACCAGCGCTGGTAAGACGATTCAGGGTATTTTAACCGGGTTGGTTGTTTTAGTTGGGATTTGTGTGGCGCTATTTATTATTATCAAAAGAATGCCTGACGCAGACGACCCGCGGGAAAAATCCGAAGTTTACCATGCAGTGGGCCGAGTTGCTGGCCTGGTGGCCTTAGCAGCGGCCATTATCTGGATCTTACCTTGGGTATACAGCTTATTCACATAATTGAAGAAAAGGAGCTATGCCAAAATGAAAAAGGGTAAAGAGTTCATTTTTCCAGAGAACGTGGATAAAGATTACGGGATCTGGAAAGACTACACCTTGAAGGATTTTGGCTATGCGGCGCTGGCAGGACTAGTGGGCTTGATTTTTATTGCAATCCAACTCGGTAAATCACGCGCTAAATCCAGCATGGTAATGCGGACAAAACTCGCCGCCGTGGCCTGAAACCACATTTCAGCGCCCAAATTAGTGCTGTACATCACGGGTTGCTGCTCAATTTCTTTGATTGCCCATCGCCCCTGAAAATAAGCGGGCATCAGGGGTTGATTAGCTTGCGTTACTTGGTAATCCACGGTATTTCCTCCATCTCTATCTCTGTTGTAATTCACACCAGCAGTGTTCAGTTAAGTGAACACTGCTGGTGTGTTTGTTGAAACCCAATCCGATACGCATTGTACCGGTCGATTTATCGTGAAACATGATTAAAATATGTCAGTTAATAGGTTCACGGACGTTAACGTCTCAATCGACTAGAGAAAATTCTAACAATATTCAATGATACTGAAGGTTCGTCAAATTAAAAACGATATGCCATATAAATTATCAGAAACCAGTCTTACAGTTCCATATCAAAGTGACTGTTTACTAATAACCAACGACTATTTCATCAAAGGCTGAGTACTCCATGTCCGCCCTTCGAATAGGATCCTGGCTGGAAGGTATTCTGGGCAAGGCCCAGTGGTGATATTCCACTTAGCAAGCGTTGTGTGCTTGGTTAGTGGAAGACCAGTATTTAAGACGTGGTTTATCGGCTTAAATCTGTGTCCACCACGTCCCGGCCATTGCACAGAATGCCTGGAAGCCAGCGTAGGACGTCGCCACAACAGCAGGTTTACGCAAACTCGCACTATTTCCAGCGGTCCTAAGCTGGCTGATTTTAAACTTAAGACTCCTCATTAACGCAAGAAAACACCAAGCACAACGGTAAATCTGATTTATTTTGATAAATTGACCAAAACTTGATGGCTATCAAGTTGCCATCAAGAATCAGCGGCTATACTAGGGTCATCAAATCAAATAAGGAGTTGCAAATTATGAAAATTCAGGGGTTTCTAACTAAACATACGAATCAAATCACATTAATCACTGGTATTCTGATCGTCCTCGGCATGCTCAGCAAATACTTGTTCCAATTCACACTGGGCTACCAAGTCATTCTGGCTGTCGCATCCGTGATTGCAGTTATTCCGATTGCGGTTCGGGCTTGGAGCGCGCTGCGCAACAAGGTCTTCAGTATTGAACTGTTAGTCAGCATTGCCGTTATCGGGGCCTTCATCATTGGCGAATTCAATGAATCAGCCATCGTGACGTTCCTATTCTTGTTCGGGTCCTACCTCGAAAGCAAAACGTTACAAAAGACGCGGACGGCCATCAAAGGTTTGACTGACATGTCACCAACGACCGCGACCCTCGTAACCGCTGATGGTACGGAAGAAGTCGACGTCGATGATGTTGACGAAGGCGATGTTGTCTTAGTCAAGACGGGGAGCCAAGTCCCTGTCGACGGGGTCGTCGTTGAAGGTAATGGTTACCTCAACGAAGCTTCTATCACCGGTGAAGCCCGTCAGGTCAACAAACAACTCAATGATTCCGTTTATTCTGGTACGATGGTCGAAAACGGCTATCTTAAAATCAAAGCGACTCAAGTGGGTGATGACACGACGTTTGCTAAAATCATCGAACTCGTCGAAGAAGCCCAGGACACGAAGTCCAAAGCTGAAAAGTTCATCGATCGCTTTGCTCAATATTATACGCCTGCCGTTCTCGTTTTAGCAGTCTTAGTCTTCGCCTTCTCACGTGACTTCCGATTAGCGATCACCGTCTTAGTTCTAGGATGCCCAGGGGCCCTCGTTATCGGTGCACCCGTCTCAAACGTTGCCGGAATCGGTAATGGTGCCAAACGTGGCATCTTAATCAAGGGTGGCGAAGTCGTCGATACCTTTGCCAAAGTCGATACGTTGGTCTTCGATAAAACGGGGACTTTGACGGAAGGTAATACTGCCGTTACCACGATGCACACCTACACGACTAACGCCGACAATCAACTCGCTTTAGCCGCTGCCATCGAAGGTGTTTCTGACCATCCACTCGGTCAAGCTATCGTGACCTACGCAGCCCAAAAGTCCGCTGGTGTCGCACCCGTCCTCGATGATACTGAAACCGTCAAAGGCCAAGGCATCTGCGCTAAAGTCGGTGACCAAACCGTCGTCATTGGGAACCAAAAGATGTTAACCGCGCATCAAATCGAACTTAACCCAGCTCAACTCAAAGACCTGAACGATTTACAAGCCGGTGGTCAATCCACAGTCATCATGGCCGTTGATGGCCAAGTTCAACTGATCTTCGGGATTGCCGATACCATCCGCCCAGGCGTCAAGGATTCACTCGCCGCACTCAAAGCTCAGGGTATCAAGAAATTAGTCATGTTGACTGGTGACAATCAGTTAACCGCCCAAGCAGTCGCAGATGAACTGAACTTAGACGAAGTTCACGCCAACTTATTGCCAGAAGAAAAGGTCGAATACGTTAAAAAGCTCAAAGCTGATGGGAACACAGTCGCCTTTATCGGTGATGGAATCAATGACAGTCCGTCCATCGCTAACGCGGATATCGGTATTGCCATGGGTAGCGGGACCGATGTCGCTATCGACACCTCCGACGTTGTCCTGATGCAATCCAGCTTCCCAGCACTGGTCCACGCCCATGGCCTCGCTAAGAAGACGGTGCTCAACACGCGGGAAAACATCTTCATCGCCATCGCGACGGTAGCCTTCCTCCTGATTGGCTTAGTCTTCGGTTACATTTACATGGCCAGTGGGATGTTCGTCCACGAAGCCAGCATCCTAGTCGTTATTTTCAACGCGATGCGCCTGATTAACTTCCAGACCAAGTTCGACAAACAACAACCTGCCAAAACGATCCAAGGCGCAACGGCCTAGCCACGCTACGGATATCCACCCCCAGCCCATAAAAAATGGCACCCAGACTAGTCTTCCCCAACTAGTCTGGGTGCCATTTTTTGACTAACAATAACTAAAATGATAACGCCATAATAATTTCATAAGTACGCTCGGTTGATTAATTGCAATTATAAACTAAAAAAGATCTTGTAAAGCCAAATCCCAATCACGGCGCCAACAATTGGTGCCACGACCGGAACCCAGCTGTATTCCCAATGTGAAGACCCCTTATTGGGAACCGGTAATAGTGCGTGAACGAGCCGCGGCCCTAAATCCCGGGCAGGGTTCAGAGCTGGCCCAGTCGGCCCACCTAGCGAGATGACCATTGCCGCAATCAGTAATCCGACCCCGATGTTGGCAATATCGATATTTTGATGGAAGAACATCCCGCGATACAGTCCCATCGCCCCAAAAATTAGGACGGCGGTCCCGACCATTTCGGTAATGAACCCGTTCAGCTGACTGTGAGCGGTGTCACTAGTGGCAAACGTCCCTAATACTGCGCAACGTGTGACCAGGGGAAGAGACCAACCGTTGCTTGACCAATCGTAATCGCAGGGTTCAAGTGGTTTCCAGAGATTGACCCGAACATCATTGCTGGCAGCATAACCCCCATTGGCGAGTCCTGGATCGTCGTTTCCGGTCGTGCTCTTTAGGAATGCATTAGCGACAGCACCGTTGCCTAGTAGCACTAGGATCAGGGTGCCAAAGAATTCTGCAGCGTAGCGTGCTTCCCATGAACCTGTCATCTTGTATCCTCCTCGTATGGTACCGAGCATCTATGATACTTTGAAGGATAGCAGATAAAGCCATTTATGTAAACGCTTCATTTTACTGTGATAAGCCATTTCTAATCATCTGAGCCGGCCTCCTACCTATACCCCCGCGCGTATTAAAGTCGAGCTAGCGACGTTTAGCAAGCACGATATCAGAATTCAAACTGGCGAATCAGATTCTCACCCTGGTTCATAATTGACGCAACTCAATAATTGCAGGACTTAATTTACCACCAGTGTCGCTATCCACCACTTGACTTCAGACAGACTTGCGTACTGGAGTTCAGTCATTAAAGCTAACTTTCAGTTGCTGAACATCTAGAACTTGGCATGCAAAAAAGTCCCTTATGGCAGGTCAGCTGACAACCATAAAGGAATCATAACAAGCGGAAATCGGCGCAAGCAAACCACACCCCCTTATCCGTATTATTGGCTAGGCCACGTATTGGTCGTTCCTAGCATGCTGAACTCGCCCCACCCCTTCTGAGAATGCGTCAATTCATTGATTGCTGTTAGCACTTTGTTTTCGTCGGTGGTGAAGTGTAACTTATCGACAAACACCTGACTGGCAATCTGGTCATAGACAACGCGGGCTTGGCGTTCAGGCGTCTGTTGATTATGTTTGACTTTACTGATACCAGTCTCAAGAATATTTAGCACGTATTGGTAACGCTCGGGCGTAGCATGTTGCTGCAGTGAAAGCTGTAACCGAGTAAATAAGTCTAAAACTTGGTTTTTAGCATGGTCCGACTTCATGTTAGTCACAAAATCCCCTCCTGACATTAAGGTTAAAAAAGCCTTTTCCCCGTGGTCATCGTAAGGCTTCCCCACATAACTGTCAATCCCAGGAAAACGTTTGTACGTCAGCCATTTGAAAGTTAACTTGATAAATTGGTCATTTGGACAAAAAAGTTGCATCTATATACCTATGGGGGTATATTAGTAATTGTTAATAATGCACATCTGGAGGGGTTAACATGATTAAAGAAATTCATGATCAAGATTTTGCCAAAGAAACGGATACTGGGATTGCCGTCGTTGATTTCCGCGCTGACTGGTGCCCGCCATGTCGTATGATGGACCCAATTTTGAAGTCATTGTCCGAAGATGCCAACTACAAAGACAAGGTCAACTTCGTCTCATTGAATGTCGACAACGACAAAGAAATTGCGAGCCAATTCCAAGTTCAAGGGATCCCAACCTTCCTAATCAAGAAGGATGGCCAAGTCGTTAGTCATCTCGTGGGCGCGCGGCCAAAGCCGGCCTTTGAAGCCGAACTTCAAAAAGCACTCGATTAAGTCGATAGGAGGTCTCCATGGCAACGACCGAAGAATATGTCACCAGTAAACAAATTCAGACCCGTTTGAAGCGCTCCGCTGGTCAACTGGACGGCGTCTTGCGGATGATGGATGAAGGCCGCCCTTGCGACGACGTTCTTGTTCAACTTTCCGCGGTCAAGTCCAGCATCGACAAGGCAATGAAGCTGGTCATTGCCCGCAACATCAATAATTGCGTCGACAATATGACAAGTGCCGATGTTCAGAACCTCGAGCATTCATTAGACTTGTTGTTAAAAACGAAATAACATTCAATCGATTCTAAAAAACGTGCGTGACTGCAGCATCAAGTTCATTTGATTGCTGCAATCACGCACGTTTAATATTAATCACTCGTTGTGTTCATCATTATTTAAGGTCAACTACGGCCAGACCAGGACGCGGATAAGCGGACCAATTAATCCGCCAACTCAACTACTAACAGCTTATCATATATAAACTATCAACAGGGAATATCATAGACCCAAAATAATTTCCAGATCCCTTTTACTGTGTAAATTAATAGCTTTAATTAGCACCCATAAGCAAAAAAATACCGCCAATTGTCATTACTATTCCAACAAGGGGAGCATAAAACATCGCAAATAATGCAAAACCATTACTTGTTCCTCTGCTTCGTATATCATCTACATATGAAATTGAATTAAAAATCTGTATTACTCCCATAATAATTAATAGGACTGCAAAGCCCCGAACAAATTCATTACTACCAAGAAAACTCTTCATTATTTCACCTTTTTTATAAAAACATAAATAAGCTTATAACATTATGTTATTACTTCTAAGCCAAAAGAAAAAGGATCCAAAAAATTATTTTAGACCCTTCTTCTTTATAAAATTAATTTTTCATTCTACCTAAATCCACCTACAAGGACGTAAATACCACTAAAAATCAACACCATACCAAATATTGGAGCAAAAAACATTGGAATCAATGCAAAGCCATTGTTTGTTCCTCGATGCAATATTCCTTTTATATAGGGAATTGAATTTATAATTTGAATTATTCCTAAAATAATTATTACGATACCAAAACCAGTATTAAATGCATTACTACTAAGAAATTTTTCCATCGTTACTCACCATTTTCTGTAAAAATATAAATAGTTCTTACCAATATATTATTACTTTTATTTAGAAATACAATAAAAAAATCAAAAATTCATTATTTTGATTTTAACTGCTTTAATTGTTTAGAAATATTTTGAATTTCTTTGATCGAAACATTCGGATCAGCCATTAATTTATCTAATTTGAACTTTAATAATTCTATTTGATTTTCTTTATCAATATTTTTATTTTGATGCACATAAGAAGGCGTGAGCAGTTGCTGGTGGACAATTTCCCATTTTTTAACATTAATATCAGAAATAAATTTCTTATCATGAGAAACAATAATAATAGCAAAAGGATAATCGTTAATAAAATTTTCTAAAGCTTCAATGGAACTTATATCCAGGAAATTGGTTGGTTCATCCAACAAGATCAAGTTATATTTGCCAAGCAAAGTTTCAGCTAGATTAAAGCAGACTAATTGTCCGCCACTCAAAGTAGCAATTTTATCATTTATATGTTCCTTTAGATTCAAATCTCCTAAAGCCTGCATAGTTGAACTTCTATCAAACATTGTTGTTTTCATTATTGAAGAAATAACTGTGCCTTCAGAAATTGAAGAAGCAACATTTTGATCAAAATAGCCAACTCGCAATTTTTTATTAAATATTCCTTCTATTTTTTGCTTATATAATTTTTTAAGAAAAACTGATTTTCCAACACCATTGTTACCAGTTAACAAAATTTTATCAGTGGCCTTAATTCCAAGTTCACGCGGAATCGTAAACAATTTTTTCTTAGCAATAGTTATTTCTTGTGCTGCAATTTTAACAAGACTACTATTTTTAGGAATTGTAATACTCGTTAAATTAGTAGTTATATTTTTTAAGGTTATTTTCTTATGCGTTATCGGCTTAACTACTTTTTCGTTACTTATCCTTTTGGCCAAAATGTGACTTGTCTTTAACAAATTCTTTTCGGCGCGCTCACCATTCTTGGTTTTCCAATCAGAATATGACTTATGTTTACTCTTATTATGAGTTAACTTTTTAGCTGCTTTTCCCTGTTGAAGTTTTTGCGTACTTGCCTTTTTTAAACGAGCAATTCTATGTTGGTGCACATTAAAAGCAGCCTCTTCTTTTTGCTTTTTAGTTTGTTCAAACTTCTCATAATCAGAATATTTACCATTAAATTGGGTTACTTTTTTATCTTTTATACACCAAATAGTATTCACAACAGAATTTAAAAAATCCCGATCATGACTTACTACTAAAAGTGAGATATCACGTGCGTTTAAAATATTAATTAACCATTTTTGCTGATTTATATCTAAATTCGAGGTTGGCTCATCTAATAAAAGCAAACTGTTGGGTTCGCGCTTTAAATTATAAATTGCCTTATCAATGGCTTGTCTTTCCCTTTCACCACCACTAATCCCTCCATAATCTAAAAGTTGGGGAACAAAAATAGTAGAACAATTTTTAACTATCTTGCCATGGGTCACATTTAAATTATTATTCTGATCAATAGCTTTCAGCAGAGTAGTTTTACCAACACCATTATTCCCAATTAAACCAATTTTTTCGTTAGTATTAATATTTAATTCCGGAATATTAAATAAATCCCGATTACCAAAACTAATTTTAAAATTTATTATTTTAATGAGTTCCATACTAATCACTCTCCTAATACCAAGTGATTCAATATTTGCTTATTGGATTTTTAATCTTAAGTAATACTTATGATTAAAATCATGAGCAATGAAAACAACTTTTCCATTTATCTGCAGTAATTTTTGTAAAGTCTTCATCATTGCCTCCTGATTAACTAAATTTTTTTAAATATCTATAAAATTCATTATTCACCTTTTAACTACGCAATTCAATTTTATATACAAATTTTGATTTATATTCTATCCACGGTCAGATATTATATTTTTTTATAAAAATTTTGATTGCATTATGCAAGATACATACTTCTGTAAATCTCATCGTGTGTTCTAGACCAAATGAGAATCCTATTCTATCAATACTCTATCTTGTATGTTGCTTTTGACAGTACCACTAAATATTGTTAATCTCAGATCTGTTAAAGGAATTTTATGGAGGAGTTCAAGTCAATGAATACAAAAATAAAAAAGATATTATCAATTGGTGCAATTGCACTTAGTGTCGGGATAATGCTCACCGCATGTTCTGGAAAAAAACAAGGTGGGAGTGGTAACAGTAGCAGCAATGCTAAACACTCAGTAGCTTTAATTACTGACGTTAGCGGAATTAATGATCACTCCTTTAACCAATCTGCCTGGACAGGTTTTAAAGCTTATGGTAAACAACACGATTTAAATCAGGGCCGCAATGGTTACCAATATTTCCAATCAAGTAGTGCCGCTGATTTTCAGCCTAACTTAGATGAAGCAGCCAAAGCCGGTTACCAGACAATTTTCGGCGTCGGCTATTCACTAAAGGATGCTGTCAGTGCTGCAGCTAAAAAGTACCCTAAGAAAAATTTTGCCATTATTGATGACAAAATTGACGGACAAAAGAATGTTGTTTCAGCTAATTTCAAAAGTGAACAGGCCGCATATTTAGCCGGAGTAGTAGCCACAAAAGAAACTAAAACTAATACGGTTGGTTTTATCGGTGGTACACACGGTGATATTATCGACCTTTTTGACGCTGGTTTTACTAAAGGTGTTAAAGATGAATCCAAAAAGTTACATAAGAAAGTAACCATCCTAAATCAATATGTAGGTAATTTCACCAGCGCTGATAAAGCTAAATCAATCGCCCAATCAATGTACACTAAGAAAGCCGATATCATCTTCCATGCAGCTGGTGGTGCCGGTGATGGGCTCTTCCAAGAAGCCAAATCAATCAACCAAACTCGTCCTGCCAATAAAAAGGTTTGGGTAATCGGCGTCGACGTTGATCAATCTAATCTTGGTAATTATTCCGCAAAAGGCGGACAAAAATCGAACTTTGTTTTAACTTCCGTAATTACTGGTGTAAATGTCGCAACGCAAGATATCGCCAACCGTGCTTATAAAGGAAAGTTTCCGGGTGGTGAGCACCTCGTTTACGGCTTAAGAGGCAATGGCGTTTCTATTAAACACGGACAAATTACCCCTGCCGCTTGGAAAGATGCACAAACAGCTAGAGACCAAATTTTAAGTAATAAAATTAAAATTCCAACCCACCCTAATAAATAGTTCGTAATATACTTAACTAATTATCTTTTATTTCATATAAAAATAATATTATTGGATTTACACGTATATTAATGATAATATTTGTATTGATTATTCGTATTATTTGTGTGGAGGATAAAAGATAATGAACAAAAAGTTCAAGAAGTTATTGTCTTTAGGTATTGTTTTAGCGTCTCTCGGGTTGATCCTAACTGCTTGTTCAGGCAAAAAAGAGGGCAATGCTGGAAGTAAAAATAGTAAACATGATATTGCCTTAATTACTGATTCTAACGGTGTTGATGACCACTCGTTTAATCAAGCTGCTTGGGAAGGATTTAAATCATACGGTCAAGAACATGATCTGAAAAAGGGTAAGGATTACCAATACTTTCAATCAAGCAGTGCCGCTGATTACACCCCAAACTTTGATCAGGCTGCCAAAGCCGGCTACCAAACTATTTTTGGTGTTGGTTACATGCTGACTGATTCAGTTAAAGCCGCTGCGAAGAGAAATCCTAAGAAAAGCTTCGTAATTGTTGATGATGTAATCAAAGGACAAAAGAATGTTGCTTCCGCAACCTTCATGAGTAACCAAGCCTCCTACCTTGCCGGTTTAGCTGCTGCTTATACTACCAAAACTAACAAAGTTGGTTTTGTCGGTGGTGCCAAATCTTCAATCATTAACTTATTCGAGGCCGGATTTAAACAAGGTGTCCGTGATGGCGCTAAAGCATTACATAAGAAAGTTTCCGTTTCTACCCAATATATTGGCAACTTCACCTCAACTGATAAAGCTAAGTCAATTGCACAATCAATGTACGCTGACAAAGCCGATATCATTTATCAGGCTGCCGGTAATGCAGGAAATGGTATTTTCCAAGAAGCTAAAGACTATAACCAAACCCGTCTTGCTAACAAAAAAGTTTGGGTAATTGGTGTTGACGTTGACCAACAAAGCTTGGGTAACTATAAAGCTAAGAATGGTAAGAAATCTAACTTTACTTTGACCTCTGTTCTAAAAGGTTTAAATGTTGCTACCAAATCAATTTCTGACAAAGCTTACGACAATAAATTCCCTGGTGGTAAACACATCGTTTACACCTTAAAGGATAACGGTGTATCTGTTACCAAAGGTAATCTAGATTCTAAGACCTGGTCAGCTATTCAAAAAGCCCGTAAACAAATTATTGCAGGCAAGATTAAGGTTGCTACTACACCATCCAAATAGTGCAAGTAACATTTCAAGAACTCTTCGTTTTACACGAAGAGTTCTTTTATCAAAAGGAAGATCATGATCAATTATGGAAAAAGAGACTAAAAATATAATTGAGATGCGCCATATTGTTAAAGACTTTAACGGTTTTAAAGCCAATAACAATATCAACCTCACGCTCCAAAAGGGTGAAATCCTGGCGCTTCTCGGTGAAAATGGCGCGGGGAAATCGACTTTAATGCGCATATTATCCGGGCTACTCGAGCCAACTGCCGGAGAGATTTATGTCCGCGGTAAAAAAGTCGACATTAAAGATCCTACAGTGGCTAAAAATTTAGGAATTGGTATGGTCCACCAGCATTTTATGTTAATGGAATCATTTACCGTGTTAGAAAATATTATTTTGGGCCATGAGAGTACGAAGGGACCAATATTAGACTTAAAAAAGGCAGCAAAACAAGTGTCTGCCTTAGCTAAGCGTTACGGATTAACCCTTGACCTCAACGCAAGAGTTGCGGATATTACGGTAGCACAACAACAAAAAGTAGAAATTTTAAAAGTATTATACCGTGGGGCAGATATTCTTATCTTTGATGAACCAACTGCCGTATTAACCCCGCAGGAAGTTACTGAATTCATTAAAATCTTGAAAGGTTTAGCAAAAGAAGGCAAATCTATCATCTTAATTACCCACAAATTAGAAGAAATTAAAGAGGCAGCCGATCGGGTAATAGTCATTCGTGCCGGTAAAAGTGTCGGCACCTTTGATGTGGCAGCAGTTAGTGATGATCGGTTAGCTGAATTAATGGTTGGCCGCCATGTTAATATGACCCTCACCAAACCCCAAGTTAAGGCAGGTAAAGAAATCTTAAACGTAAAAGATTTACACGTTAAAGATAACCGCGGCATCATGGCAGTCAAAGGATTATCTTTTGCTATTCACGCCGGTGAAATATTAGGGTTAGCCGGAATTGACGGTAATGGTCAAGATGAATTGGTGGAAGCAATTACCGGTTTACGGCACGTTACTTCTGGTTCGGTAATAATTAATAATAAAGATATGACTAACCAAAAGGTACGTAAAATTACTGAGGCTGGTGTTGCCCACATCCCTGCCGACCGGCAAAAGTATGGTTTGATTTTACAATTCCCCTTAGCCGATAATTTGGCCTTGCAAACATATTACAGGCCACCACTTTCTAAACACGCAATTATTAACCATAAGGCTATTCATGAACACGCTGAAAAATTAATTAAACAATTTGATATCAGAACAACTAGTGCCACACTTCTTGCAAGTGATTTATCTGGAGGTAACCAACAAAAAGCGATTATCGCTCGCGAATTAGACCTCAAGAGTGATTTAATCATCGCTTTTCAACCAACTCGTGGCCTCGATGTCGGTGCGATCGAATATATCCATAAACAGCTACTTGCTCAGCGCTCTGCTGGAAAAGCCATTCTGCTTATTTCTTATGAATTAGACGAAATTATGCAATTATCTGACCGCATCGTTGTTCTTCATGATGGGCAAGCCTCTGGCGAGGTTAAGCCTGAAGAAACAAGCAACAAAGAATTAGGCCTGCTAATGACCGGAGCAAAGACAGAAGGTACAAATCATGATTAAAGTTAGTCCAAAAATAAAACGGATCCTGGTACCAATTATTTCTATTATTGCTGGATTCTTAGTTGGTGCGATCATTATGCTTATCTGGAATTACAACCCAATCCAGGCTTATTCATCCATGTTTGCGAGTGCCTTAGGAAACATGAACGGAATTGGTGAAACTATTCGGGAAGCCAGTCCACTTATTTTTACAGCAATTGGCTTTGCCATCGCTTCAAAAGCTGGTTTCTTTAATATTGGCCTGCCGGGGCAAGCACAAGCTGGCTGGTTAACTTCAATTTGGATTGTTTTAGCTTATCCTAATATGCCTAAAATAATCTTATTGCCCTTGGCAATTATTGTGGGGACCATTGCCGGTGCTTTAGTTGCAGGAGTTGCAGGTTACTTGCGAGCACAATTTGGTACAAATGAGGTAATCACAACCATCATGCTCAACTACATCGTGCTTTATACCTGCCAATACCTTATGCAGCAGGTTATGTCACCTAATTTGCGAATCGATACAGACACAACCAAAAATATCTCGAGTAATGGCAGTTTAAAAATTAACTGGTTAACCAATATGTTTGGCGGATCTCGAATCAATGCCGGTATTTTCTTAGCTTTGGTTGCTATCATTATTTACTGGTTTTTGATGAAGAAAACAACAATGGGTTTTGAAATCAAATCCGTTGGTGCAAACCCATTTGCCAGCCGTTACGCCGGAATGTCCTCCAAGAAAAATATTATTCTTTCAATGTTACTATCCGGGAGTTTTGCCGGATTAGGCGGTGTTGTGCAAGGATTAGGAACTTACCAAAACTACTTCACGCAAACTACGAGCTTAGACATAGGCTGGGATGGTTTATCCGTTGCTTTACTTGGCGGTAGTACCACTATCGGCATTTTACTGGCTGCCATTTTATTCTCCATTTTAAAAATCGGTGGGTTAGGGATGCAGACAATTGCCGGTATTCCCTATGAAATTGTTTCCATAGTTATCGCCGCAATTATCTTCTTTGTCGCAATTAGTTACGTCATCGGCTTGTTATTTAAGACGAAAGATAAGAAAAATAATTACCAACAACCGCAAAGAAAAGAACGTGGGCCCAATAATGGCATAGATGGCTCTAATATCGAAGTTGGTAAGAAAGGACAAATTTAATGAATATTGTTACTACGTTGGCACTGATTGTGTCATCAACTTTTGTCTACTCTGCACCGCTAATTCTTACTGCACTTGGCGGCGTATACAGTGAAAATTCTGGGATTGTTAACATCGGTCTTGAAGGGATCATGACCATGGGTGCTTTCTCATCCATCGTCTTCAACTTAACCTTCGCTTCTACATTTGGTAAAGCTACCCCATGGATCGGAGCATTGGTTGGCGGTATTTGTGGACTAACCTTCTCGCTTTTGCACGCTGTAGCTACGATTAACTTTCATGCTAACCACGTTATCAGTGGTACCGTGCTCAACTTAATGGCCCCACCACTCGGCGTCTTCTTAATTAAGGCAATTTATGATAAGGGCCAAACTGAAAATATTACCCAAAACTTTGGCTACTTTACCATTCCTGGTTTAGCCAACATCCCTATAATTGGGCCAATTTTCTTTAAAAATACGTCGGCTCCTGCCTGGTGCGCAATCCTTATTTCCATCCTATTATGGTGGGTTTTATATAAGACCCGTTTCGGCCTACGCCTAAGATCCTGTGGTGAAAATCCACAGGCAGCCGATACGATGGGCATCCACGTTTACGCTATGCGTTACGCAGGTGTACTTATCTCCGGCTTCATGGGTGGCCTTGGAGGCGCAGTCTTTGCGGAAGCAATTTCTGGCAACTTCTCAGTTTCTACCATCGTAGGGCAAGGATTCATGGCATTAGCCGCCGTTATCTTCGGCAAGTGGAACCCGTTAGGTGCAATGTGGGCCTCCTTATTCTTTGGTTTTGCTCAAAGTCTAAGTATTATTGGAAACCAACTGCCTCTTATTTCTAAAATTCCATCTGTTTATATGCAGATTGCACCATACGTGATCACAGTTGTTGTCTTGGTTCTTTTCTTCGGTAAATCTGTAGCTCCTGCTGCCGATGGGGTTAACTACATTAAATCCAAATAACTTATTTCAAAGCAAAATAAAATTGCCTCTTCTTTTCACGAAGAGGCGATTTTTTATCTAAAAAAGTTACACACATATCAACATATTTATCCACAACATATTGATAATATTTAAAATTATTTTCTATATCTTGTATTACGGCTAAATCGTATCCAATGATTGTTTCTCAGTTGGTTGTGGGAAGTCCGCATTAATCAACCGCAATTCATCTTCTGTCAATTTAATGTCCTGTGCTGCGATATTGTCCTTCATATGGCTAACCTTACCTGCTTTAGAAAGAACCAAAATACGGCCGCTTCTCATCGCCCATGCAAGCATTATTTGGTGAACTGTAGCACCATGATCACGAGCAACCACCTTTAAATTCTGGGTAACTCGAATAGAGTCACCGTTACCAGAATTAAATGGAGAATAACCAATAAAACGGACACCGTGTTTTTGTTGCCATGGAAAAAGATCATACTCAACACCACGGTGATCTAGGTTATACAAATCCTCATTGACAAAACATTCTTTGCCGCCCGGCACCGTAAACAATTCTTTCATATCCGGTGTGTCAAAGTTAGAAACACCCCATTTACGAATCAGGCCTTCTTTTTGCAAAGTTTGCAAGCCCCTAACCGTATCTGATAAACGGTGATTACCACGCCAGTGCAATAAGTATAGATCTAGATAATCAATTCCTAACCTTTTAAGACTGGCTTCTAGGCTCTTACGCTCAAGTTCTGGTGTTGCATGATAAGGATAAAATTTTGAAATTAAATATATCTTACTTCGATCATAACCCTTCATGGCTTCGCCAACGAGCTTCTCACTCTTACCTTCACCATACATTTCTGCGGTATCAATCACGTTAATCCCGTTATCTAAGCCATAGTGAAGTGCCGCGATCTCATCATTTTTCTTCTTAGGATCCTCACCAATATTCCAAGTTCCAATCCCGAGTCCGGTTAATTTAGCAAAACTCATATCTATTTCACACTCCTACCTAAATTTTAGCGCATAAATACAATAATTTCTTTTTTTATTAGTTGACAAATTGGAATATACCAATTTATAATATGCTTAACAAGTAAATGAGGAGGAGTCATTCATTATGAAAATCATTGTTAAAGAAAACGATATCGAAGGCGGCGCAGCTGCATTCAAAATTTTTGAAAAAGGCATCAAGAATGGTGCTAAAGTTTTAGGTTTAGCTACCGGTTCAACCCCTGTTACCCTTTATCAAAATTGGGTAAAGAGCGACCTTAATTGCGACAATCTTACTAGTATCAACCTTGATGAATATGTAGGTTTAAAACCAGATAATCCTCAAAGTTACCACTACTTTATGCAAAAGCACTTGTTTGACAAGAAGCCATTCAAGAAGTCATATGTTCCCGATGGTCTTGAAGCTGCCAAAGATCCACAAGCAGCAGCTGATCACTATAACCAAATTATCAAAGACAACCCAATCGATATCCAACTTTTAGGTATCGGAAGAAATGGTCATATTGCCTTTAACGAACCTGGTTCATCATTTGACACTGTTACCCGTGAAGTTAAGTTAACTGACAACACCATTAAGGCTAACTCACGTTTCTTCGACAACATTGATGAAGTTCCAAAATCAGCAATTTGTATGGGAATTGCCAACATTATGTCAGCAAAGAAGGTTGTTTTGATGGCATTCGGCAAGAACAAAGCTCATGCTATTAAAGAAATGATCGAAGGTCCAGTTACTGAACAAGTACCTGCTTCAATCCTACAAAAGCATTTAGATGTAGTTGTAATCATTGATAAGGCTGCCGCATCAGAATTAGACGACAAATATAAGAAATAAAATAAACTTAAGACAGATTAATGAATCCAAAAAACTGAGGTGAACCACGTATTCACCTCAGTTTTATTTTTGCCTTAAATTAAAATTATTTACTTACATATTATTTTTTAGAAGCTGAATAAAGCTTCTTGCTACGAACACTAGGCTTTACATCAGCGGCTCTCACAGCATAACCATCGGTATCAGCAAATATGCTCCTCAAAGTTTCTGCAAAATAATACCTACCATTCACTTTAACTATCTTGGGATCACCTATAGACATAACCTGACCCTTCTTAAATTTAGAGTCTGGGTGCAGGTTGATTTCTCCATACGGATCTTCAAGGTAATCATATGTGTTAACTTTAGCAGTTACATCCATAGCCCTTGAATTCTTAGTGAAGCTCTTAGAAATTCGATCAAGTTCTGCTTTATATTTCTTATATCTTGGACTCTTTGCAAAGTTATCTCGTTTAACGTTTTGAGCCGGAACGTAGTAAACCTTTTTCTCGGCAACTAAGAAATAATACTTACCTTTTATCTTTACTACCGGGTTTACATAGTATCCGATATTATCGCCCTTCTTCAAAGTTGTCTTAGACGGGGCAAGTTTAACTTTATTAACATTCATATAAATATTAGGATTTTGCTTGGTGACATCTCTGTATACTTTAGTATTACGTTTTGCCACTAAAACGGTCTTACTTTGATCGTAATTAATCAGCTTATTGTATTTACGTAAAGTTGCATCCTTCTTTAGGTCTTCCGGATATAAAGAACTCTCGTTGTCGGTTTTTGACTTTTTTCTAGCTGGCTCAGGAGCCTGCGTTGCATAATCTGCAATATTTAAAGTGTGTTGAACATTGTCATCATCAAAACTAATTAGCTTAGTATTATGGTTGACGAAGGTTGCCCAATCACCGGTGGCAGCACTGACTAGCTCTTCAATTTTGGTAGCTTCCCGATTAGTTATCTTATTTAAATAAGTTACCTGAACCTTAGCTCCATTTAATGATTTTGCGGCTTTATCCAAAAGCCAAGCGGCCTGCTTAACCTCTGCAATACTTGCTTTACTTGAGGCATTAGTCTGCTTAGCGGCATCCAAGGCCTGATCGTAACTCACCCTTAAATACGATTCAGAAAGTTTATAAGGATCGCCTGCTTTAACCGTTTGTTCATCATTAATTAAAGACTGCAATTCTTTTTTATCATCTGAACTAGCGGTAATAGCACCTGCTTCAGCTTCTTTTTCAGTATTTACCGGTTTTAATTTTACATCGTTATCAACGTCAACATCAGAGGCTTTAACAAAACCTTCACCGATATATTCATCTTTTTTAATAGAATTAACGTAACTCTTCACGTTCGGCAGATGGTAGAATAATTCAGATTTTTGCTCATCCGGTAACCAAATATAGAGCAGCTCATCGGCAGTGGCCTCTGCACCCTTTGTGGTGGTCCTATAAGGATGATCCTTCTTTGTGCCGTTAATAGTATAAACATCGGCATCCTTATTAAAAATCAGTTGCGCCTTTGTTGGAGACTTAAAATCAGTGACTTCAAGATTTTGTCTGGGTGTGACATTATACTCATAATCGGCTTCACCGCCATAAATATATTCGTCTTTGCCAGCAATTTTATAATAAAACTGCGTGTCGATATCTTCTTCTTCGACCGATACAAGCTTATCAACCGCAACTTTTTGCCCTTTTTTGACAACATCATCATTTTCATTCATATCAGAATCATAGGTATGAGAGTCATTCTTACCGGTAACATAAGTCGTTCCCCGATAATACATTGTTTCACCATCAATCGAGCCAATATTATCTGCTCTAATATAAGCATTCTTACCCACGCGATAGTAATCATGACCATTAATGTTCTTATACGGCAACCAATAGTAGGTGTTCCCACTTTGGGGAGTATATTTAGCAAAATAATGCTTCTTCAATTCGGTTGTTTGCTCCGGATTACCCATGTACTTAACCTTTTTGCCTTTGGCAATAAAGGTATTTCTCTTGCTTCCTTTGTAAGTTTTCAACCGCTTGCCATCCTTACCATAAAAATAAGAATTGTAATTCAAGGTAAGCATCCCTTTAGAGGAAGTTTTTGCAGCCTGAACAGTTGCATTAGAGCTTCCCATAAAAGCCACTGTCGGAATAATTAGTAACAGCATAGCAATCATGGTTATAACTGTTTTTTTACTTGATTTCATCCTTCTACACCTCAAAAAATAAAACTATATACTTATACCACTATTTTACTACAAGCACTAACGTTGTCTAATCGTTAAAATACGATAAAAAAGCAATTCTTTGTTTCTAATCATATTTAAAAAGCTACCTGTATCATACAAATTGCCTTGACTTTTACCGAAAAAGCTTAACTAAACTTCCTCTTGTTAGCCCCCACATATCGTATTAAACTAGTTAGGTATCTATATCTTGTATTTAGAAAGAACGTGATCCAAGTTATTGTTTTAAGTGGCCCAATTGGAGCCGGTAAATCCAGTTTAACCAGTATTTTAGCTGAACATTTAGGTACTCAGGCTTTTTATGAAGGGGTCGATAATAACCCTGTTCTTCCTTTGTATTATAAAGATATGAAACGCTACACTTTTTTACTTAACATTTACTTGCTTAACCACCGGTTAGCACAAATCGATCAAGCAATTAAAGAGAAAAACAGTGTTTCAGACCGTTCAATTTACGAAGACGCATTATTTTTCAAAATGAACGTTGATAGTAAGGTTGCTGACCCAACAGAATTTAAAATCTATGACGACTTACTCGAGAATATGATGGAAGACACTCCTGGTAATCCCAGTAAAAAGCCAGATTTATTGATTTATATCCATGTATCACTTGATACGATGCTTAAGCGCATAAAAAAGCGTGGACGTTCATTTGAACAAATTTCTAATGATCCAAGCCTGAAAGATTATTATGCTAGGCTTCTTCGCTATTACGAACCATGGTATAGAAACTATGATGCATCACCAAAAATGAAGATCAACGGTGACTCATTAGACTTTATGATCAATGAAGATGCTAAAAAAGAAGTTTTAAGTGAAATTGATAATAAGTTACGCGCTATAGGTAACTTATAGAGTAACGAAAAAGAAGGAACGTGATGACAGTTATTGTTTTAAGCGGGCCAATTGGAGCCGGTAAATCCAGTTTAACAGGTATTTTAGCAGACTATTTAGGAACTAAGCCGTTCTACGAAAGTGTCGATGACAACCCCGTCTTGCCACTTTTCTACGCTGATCCGAAAAAGTATGCTTTCTTATTGCAAGTATATTTCTTAAATACGCGTTTCCACAGTATCAAAGACGCGTTGACAGAAGACAATAATGTTTTAGATCGTTCTATTTATGAGGATGCTCTCTTCTTCCAAATGAACGCAGACATTGGACGGGCAACTTCAGAAGAAGTCGATACTTATTACGAGCTACTGCACAATATGATGCGTGAGCTCGATAATATGCCCAAGAAAAGACCTGATCTGCTTGTACACATCAAAGTTTCTTATAATACGATGATTAAACGTATCCAAAAGCGTGGTCGTCCTTATGAGCAACTTAGTTACGATGCAACTTTAGAAGATTACTACAAACGACTGCTTCGTTATTACAAGCCATGGTATAAAAAGTATAATTATTCGCCAAAAATGGTAATTGATGGTGATAAGTTAGACTTCATGACTAGTGAGAAAGATCGGCAAATTGTTCTCGACCAAATAGTTGCCAAATTAAAAGAAATGGGTAAGTTACCAAAAGATTGGGATAAACCTACTGATGTTAAAATTAAAGCATAAAGAAAAACTGAGCAGTTACTAAAACTGCCCAGTTTTTTATATCAATTTTTCTGCATATATAAATTCTGCATATATAAATAAGGTAAACAAAAAGTAGCTCACCAAATTTGATGAGCTACTTTATAATGAAATTAAGCAAAAAATATTATCTGGTAAGCCATTAATTGTATTGCAATTAAAAAATTACAATCCAGATAACACTTATATTATAAAACACTAAAGTATCAAATGTACTTTTTTCAAAGACATTTTCTATTCTATGTAAATCAGATAATTACATAATCCCAATTCTGTAATATCAAAAATGACAATTTTTAATTTCTGTAAGAACATTTATACGCATTTAATATAATTATCCTCACATTTTTTCAAGTGCATCCGCAATGCCATCGTGATTATTATCCGCCGTGACAGTCCCAATTTTCTTCTTTAAATCCTCAGGAGCATTACCCATTAAAGCAGGATGTCCAACCACATCTAACATTGCTTCATCATTATAATTATCGCCAAAGCCCCAACAATCTTGAAGCTTTACGTTAAATTCTTTAGCCAGCGTTTCAACGCCTTTACCCTTTGAAACACCTTGAACCATAATTTCAAGCAAATGTGGCGCCGATTTAACTAAATAAAGGTTAGGATATTTAGGAGTCAAATCTGCCTTCATCTGATCTAATACTTTGGGCTTGCCCATAAGCAAAACTTTGTGTACACCTTTTAATTTTTTAATTTGGTCAATTGATACAGGTATTGCCTTAACCGCAACTATTTTTTCTTCATCTTCAACTAATGAACTCTTATTTTTAGAGCAATACCAGTTATAGCCGCTGTAAACATTCCAAGCACTGCCACTATTCTTATCTTCAGCATATTGGCAAATTTCAGCGGCAGTTTTTGCAGTCATGAATTGAGAATTAAGCGGCTTGCCCATTTCATCCAACACTAGGGCACCATTATAAGCAATCATCGGACAGCCATTGGTAATCTGACCCGCAGCAGTCATAATAGCTTTTGGCATCCGTGCCGATACAGGAACAAATACGTTCCCCTTGATGATCTGTCTGCGAATGGCATCCCGCGTCTTAGGTGTGACCTTTAAATCCGTATTAATTAAAGTCCCATCAATATCTGAAAAAATCAGTTTCGCCATATTTTCTCCTTAATAAATCGTAGAGTTTTCTTATAATTTATTTTAGCGGTTACATCTTTATTAGGTCAACTTCCTTTTAGATTGGGTTATTAAAAACAGAGATTATTAATTCCTGTTTATACATATAATTCGTATTTACAAAATATTTAATCAATGATAAAGTATATAAGCTGATTGGCTGATATAAAACACGAACATTTGCTCATGGAGGAGAAAAATGAATTTTATAAAGAGTTACTTTCGACTCGATAAGTATAAAACCAGCGTTAAGGTGGAATTTCTTGCTGGCCTAACTACTTTTATCAGTATGTCATATATCTTGTTTGTTAACCCTAGTGTATTAGGTGCCAGCGGCATGAACAAAGGTGCCGTCTTCACCGCTACCGCTTTAGCCAGTGCGCTTGGAACTGCAATCATGGGGATTGTTGCCAACTACCCGATCGCTGAAGCACCAGCTCTGGGAATCAACGCTTTCTTTGCTTACACAGTTTGTATTGGAATGCATGTTTCATGGGAAACAGCCTTAGCTGCCGTTTTCGTTGCTTCAATTATCTTCATCCTAATTACCATGTTTAAGTTGAGAGAAAAGATTATTGATGCAATTCCGGCAGATTTAAAGTTTGCTATTTCTTCTGGGATTGGTTTGTTTATTGCTTTCTTAGGATTGCAAGATAGTGGCTTGATTGTCGCTAACAAATCTACCTTAGTTGGTTTAGGTTCATTACACAGTCCATTAGTTTGGATTTCTATTTTTGGATTGTTGGTTACTATTATCCTAATGATTTTGAACGTTCCTGGCGCTATTTTCATTGGAATGATTTTATCTGCTATCTTTGGTATTTGTACTGGTCAAATTGCCTTACCACATAAAGTGATTTCAATGGCTCCAAGTATAGCCCCAACCTTTGGTCAAGCAATTTTCCACGTTAAAGATATTAATACGTTACAAATGTGGGTCGTTGTTTTAACCTTCTTGCTTGTTACTTTCTTTGATACTGCTGGTACCTTAATTGGTTTAGCTCAACAAGCTGGCTTCATGAAGAATAATAAAATGCCACGTGTTGGTAAAGCTTTAGCATCAGATTCAACGGCCATGATGGTTGGTTCTGTTCTTGGTACTTCTCCAGTTGGTGCATTCGTTGAATCAAGTGCTGGTATTGCTGTTGGTGGCCGTACCGGTTTAACCGCTGTCTTTGTTGCAATCTTCTTCTTGATTTCAATGATTTTCAGCCCGCTCCTAAGTGTATTCACTACCCAAGTTACCGCTCCAGCTCTAATTTTGGTCGGCGTATTAATGGCGCAAAATACCGCACATATCCATTGGAACAAGTTAGAGATCGCAGTTCCTTCATTCTTAATACTTATAGGAATGCCACTAACCTATTCCATTTCTGATGGTTTAGCCTTAGGACTCATTACTTATCCTATCTGTATGGTTGCTGCTAAACGCGGCAAAGAAGTTACTCCAATGATGTGGATACTATTTGTGATCTTCCTGATCTTCTTATGGGTATTGAATTTTTAAATAATAAATAAACTTAGCAGTTCATTATATAATGAGCTGCTTTTATATTACCCAGGAAATACGATCAAGACTGTCAGATAGTATCCCACCGCTATCTCGTTGTGCTACACTATTTATAATAGTTTTTTTAAAGTTTAATCAGGAGGAAAAATGACGACACTAAATAAAGTCTTTCATTTAACCGATGCTCATACCACTGTCAAGCGTGAATTAATTGCTGCATTAACAACGTTTGTCAGCCTCTCCTACATCCTTTTTGTTAACCCTAATCTTTTACATGCAGCCGGAATGCCTAAAGGAGCAGCGTTTACTGTTACTGCAATTGCAACAGCAATTGGTTGTTTCATCATGGGTTTAGTAGCGAATTATCCCGTTGCCTTAGCACCAACACTCGGCAGTGGAGCATTCTTTGCTTACAATGTTTGTGTTGGCATGCATATCAAGTGGCAAACTGCCTTAGCCGCAGTTTTAGTTGCTTCAATTTTATTTATCTTAATTACTGTTTTTAAATTACGGGAAAAAGTAGTAGATGCTATTCCACAAGATTTAAAATATGCAATTTCTGCAGGAATAGGCTTATTTATTGCCTTTATTGGCCTGCAAAATGGTAAGTTAATCGTAAACAGTGATTCAACTCTTGTCACTTTGGGTAAATTCAATTCACCTGCTGTCTGGATTACTCTATTTGGTTTAATTCTGACCGTCATTTTAATGGCTATGCAGGTTCCAGGTTCAATTTTCATCGGAATGATTGTCACAGCTATCTTTGGTATTCTAATCGGACAAATCCCATTACCAACACATATCATTTCAAGTGCTCCCAGTATTGCACCAACCTTTGGTCAAGCTGTTATTCATCTAAAAGATATTAATACACCGCAACTATTTATGGTTGTTCTGACCTTTTTACTTGTTACCTTCTTTGATACTGCTGGTACTTTAATCGGAATGACTGAACAAGCTGGTATGGTTGATAAAAATGGAAAAATACCACGAATCGGAAGAGCATTTCTTTCTGACTCAACTGCCATGGTTGAAGGTGCCGTCCTTGGTACAGCACCCCTTGGTACTTCTGTAGAATCAAGTGCCGGAATTGCCATGGGTGGTCGAACCGGTTT
>ENA-UOOE01000988-UOOE01000988.1-fermentation-metagenome-genome-assembly--contig:-NODE-988-length-25204-cov-4.586663_pt1 | contig 25204 bp, 24 predicted proteins | sample MGYA00245776_ERZ724021 | MGnify/ENA primary metagenome ERZ724021 (study PRJEB28704, sample SAMN03018321) | fermentation metagenome | biome: anthropogenic terrestrial biome; feature: soil; material... | reverse complement strand
AATGGGTTCAAACTCTTCGATTTCTGATTTTCAATAACTAACTGTCAAACTCCCGGTTTGACTTCTCTAGAGTTTGTCGTGTGGGATAATAAACAAGCTCTTGACTTTTGGAGGATAATACTGTATTGTTATAATATCTTGAAAGGGAATGAAGTTCTCCCTTGGCGAAAGCTGAAACGCATTTAAAGCTGATGACTTCTGCAAGAGTACTGCAGGTATCATCAGCTTTTTTATTTTTGAGGAAAAAGCAGAACAGGAGGATTTTGACTACATTGCGAAAATATATTTTTGTTGGAGGCGGCGGATTTATAGGAGCCATACTAAGATATTCAATAGAACAAATACAAATATATAACTATCAGGAGAAGGTTCCGCTGAATACCTTGTTTATAAATATAAGCGGGGCTTTCCTGCTGGCCTTGATTTTGACCGCTGCATTTGAAGTGTGGGAAATGGACGCGGATATCAGGCTTGGCATAACAACGGGGTTATTAGGGGCATATACCACATTTTCAACGCTTTGCAAAGAAACGGTCGGTCTTATGCAAAGCGGAGATTATTATTCAGCTATTTCATATATTACTGTTTCCACCATGCTAGGACTTGGGGCAGCCTATTTCGGAGTTGTGCTTTCCCGCAAAATCGGCTTAATGGTAACGATGAAAAGAGAAAAACCGGATGACAATATTCCTCCATATACTGAAAAACTGATTAATAATGAAAGTGAGGCGGAATAAATGAGCTTAATTTTAGTCGGAATAGGCGGAATCTTTGGAGGAATCACCAGGTTCCAATTTGGTAAACTACTATCCCAAAAATCAAATGCAGCCTTTCCGTCAGGGACGTTCATTATCAATATAACCGGTGCGCTGCTTTTAGGAGTCTTGACAAGCATTGACACCGGGAAAAACGTATATCTTTTTTTAGGAGATGGGTTTTTAGGCGCATACACCACGTTTTCAACCTTTATGTATGAAGGTTTTAATCTTTTTCAGGGCAACGATAAGTTTAATGCTTTTTTATATATTCTTGGTTCTCTTATATTGGGAATAATAGGATACTCTGCTGGGTTCGCAATCGGCAAGCTATTATAAAGGAGGGAAAAAAGTTTGAAACTAATACGCAGTGGGAAGCCAATAAAAATGGGTAAAGCAAACAAGCCATTCATTGATGTCTTAACAGATGACCGGAGACAGAGCAGAAACCGCAGTAAACATCAGTAAGGAATCGGAATAACGGAAAGTCCGGTTAATTGAAAATAAACTATTGATTTTTAAGTATAATCATGTTATAATTTGCATAAGATAAAGAATAGGCAGTAGCCAAAAATATGGCTGACCTGTGAATAACTTAGTTTTACATGATATCTTGTGGTCGAGACAGGGTATCTATTTTCTTTGTCCTTTTACGATAACTGTCACTAACATTGCAAAGGCAATCATTAATGTGAGTGTTTCATATATAGACATCAGGCATCACCACCTTTTGAAAGAGATTTTTACCTCCTTTCATTAGGATGGGTCAGCCATACCCTGCTATTACTACCTATTCAAGATATATTTTATCATATTTTTCCCATGTTTACAAGAAATAAAAGAATAAGAAATTAAGTATGAAGAATGAAGGGTTAAGGAATAAGGCATGTTTGTTTCTGACAATTGTTTGCTTACAGATGAACAGCATATTCCTACATGGACTTGCTGCCTTATACATATAATGATTTATTTTCCAAAATATCAGATTTCAATATGTTGTTTTTTAAAGCTGCAGCATATAGTAAAAAACCGGATTACACATTCAATGCGGTTCTCGTTTGGGAAAGAAGCAAATAGCTGAAATTCAGAAAGATTATGATGCCATAATTGTAGCTGCAGGCACACCGCATGGCAAAGAAATAACATGGGTTCCAAAATGGAATTATGATGCTGTATATACGGCAATTCAGTTTATGGATTTTGTTAATAATGACCAGAACACATATCGTATGCCACATCAAAATTTTGTTGTCAAGGGTGCGGAAGGCGTTGTTATCGGAGGCGGATCCATGGCAATGGATACAGCAAGAGCAGCATTACGGTTAGGTGCAAAGAAAGTTACTGTTGTCTGTCTTGAAGAAGGAGAATATGTACCTGCTCATCAGTGGGAAAAAGATGAAGCAATGGAAGAGGGCGTTATTTTTATGGAAGGATACAGCCCAAAAACATATACAGGTCGTGTTAATACTCTTGAAGGAATTGATTTCATGAAGGTTAAAGATTTTGACCTGTAAATCATAGAAATCATGTATTAAAATCGAATTAACTTTCGTTTTATACATGATTTTTATTTCCAAATATTTTATTCGACTACCTCTATTCCGCAGTAGTTTCCTGTGCCGTCAAATAAGACCTTCCCGGATTTATCCGTTAATTTAACAGAAACCTTACCATTAAGCCCTTCTTTTATAAAATCATTCATTAATCCGCTTTTAGGTGCTTTCAGCATTCCTCCTGAAAAAGTTATTTTTCCATTAATATTAAGAATGAAATTATTCTTTTTAATCGAAATTTTAATAGTGCCATTATTATTTTCAATTAATTTCAGTTTGCTTAAATTATAGCTTGCAAATCGATATTCTAAGCCATTGACAATTAAATTGCAGATGAAACCGTTAAAAGAAGATGCAAGGAAAGGAATGTGTGCAACAGAACACATAATGCTTGCATCTGAATTTTTAAAATTATTAGATTGAATCCAAATATATTTCCTCGGAAATGAAGTGCCCCAGTCTTTTTCTACATATCCTTTTCCTTTATTGAAATCAAGGGTTTCTTCATTAACAATTATAGAACCTTTAAGATTATGGTTCATGCTGACTATTTCATGGTAGCATTCCATAAATGGTATGTAGGCAAAAAATCCCATTGTATTAGGAAATATAAGATTTGTTTTTATTTTAGTAAATTTAGAAAAATTAATTTTTCCATGTAAATAACATTCGTTTGCATGCAGATCAAGTTCCATACCATTACAACTGAATTTATTGCTTCCAATGCTTATACTGAATGGATCATCAGTATATTTGAAATCATTTATTGTAAATTTATGATAATTTGTTTCAATTTTATCGGAATCCATATTGTATATTATTGTCTGGATAAAAGCATGTTTATCATATGTATCAATAGATACTCCTGGAATTACGCTGAAAACATTTTTCAAATCTGCCGACACGTTTTTGAAATACCATCCTTCAAAATATTTATCGGTTTTGTTTCTTCCCTGGAATAATTCGGGATATTTTATAAGCTTTAAGTTCATTATATCAAATCTCCAATAATATATTATCTAAAATATAGTATTATCTTATATATTTTCCTTATACAATAGAGTGGGAGAATAGTAAAAAAGTAGTAGAATTATTATTTTCTATACAGTATAATGTTACAAGCAATAATAATGTGTGATTAAGGTATCAAGGAGGGTAAAGTGAGTACAGTTTATGTTAGAAAAGCTACAGGAAAAGATTTAAGCGCCATTATGCCTATTATTGACTACGCAAAACAATTACTGAAATCAGACGGCAGTCAACAATGGCAAAATGGTAATCCTAATGAGAAAATAATCCTTGATGATATCAGAAAAGGCTATTGTTATCTTTTAATAGTTGACGGGCAAATTGCTGGGACTTCCACATTATTGACCGAACCCGATCCAAATTATGAAGTAATTATTGACGGCTCATGGGAAAATAACGAAAGTATTTATGCAACTTTTCATCGCATTGCTATTTCCGATAAATTTAGGGGAATGCATCTTTCTTCTTATTTATTTTCAAATCTGCTCAGTTTGGCATACAATCAAGGATTAAGAGATTTTAGAATAGATACTCATGAAATGAATTTACGTATGCAAGGATTGATTGAAAAAATTGGATTCAAATATAGAGGCAGAATTTTTGTTGATTCTACCCCTCATGGTGAGCGTAAAGCTTATGAACTTCACTTGGATTAAGTATATGGAATAGGCAATTAGTGAAAAGTAAAGATTTAAAATCTTATGTTTCAAACACACTAGAGATGGTATAATATAATTATAACATTTATACTGGAGGAGATTTGAAATGAGTAAATTATATGATGGTTTAAATGAACAAATGAATTTTGAATTGGAATCTGCATACATATATGCAACAATGTCAGCATACTTGAATGAGCAAAACATGAAAGGGATGACACATTTTATTGATAAACAGGTAGAAGAAGAAATTGAACATGCAAAAAAAATCAAAAATTTTCTTCAGGAAACCGGATATGGTATAAAATATCATTCCCTAAATCCGGGTGAAGGAAAATTTGCTTCAATCTATGAAGTGTTTCAGAAAGCTCTCGCTCACGAAAAAGTTGTAACATCCAAAATTCATGATTTAGCCGCACAGGCAAGAGAAGAAGGAGAACAAAGGGTACTAAATCTTCTTGCGTGGTTTGTGGATGAACAAATAGAAGAAGAGGATACTTTCACCGTGCTGGTCGAAAGATTAGAAAGAATTAACGATCAGTGGGATGGGCTCTATATTCTTGATGGTGAAATGGGACAAAGATAAAAATTGGGAAATGGCTACACATACAAAGCCCCTCAGAAGGTTAGTTCTGAGGGGCTTTTATCAAAGTACTGAAGAAATTTCCTTTTAGTCTGAGAGAACTGTAATTTTAATTGTAAATTTATTCAATCCAACTTGCAACTTTTTCCGGATTTTTATCAATCCAATTTTGAGCAGCAACGGTTGGACCAACGTCTTGAAGTTCTAACATGACACTTTGCATATCTTCAACAGTCCAGTTAAAGTTATCTATTACACGATAAACTTCAGGCATATCTTCTTCAAGGCCTTCTCTGGCAAATGAGACGACAAACTCACCTTCACCCATAGTCAGCTTGGGATCTTCTAAGATCTTCAAATCATATTTTTCATACATCCAATGAGGTTTCCAGCCGGTTGTAATAAAGTCTTCTTTACTGGCTATGGCTTTGTCCAGCTCTGCCAGCATGGCACCCGTGGATGACGTGCTTAATGTCCAATCACTTAAATTTTCATAATCATTCATTAGTTTCTGGGCCAAAGCGGTGACACCTGCTCCTGGCTCAATTCCTGTAATAGTTTTATTCGCTTCATCCGTTAAATCGGCTATAGAATTGACATCCATGTAGGCAGGCACGGTTATCCCGTTAATAGCACCTTCCAAATTAGGCCCAAGGTTAATCATTTGATCACCATATTGTTCATATAAAAAACCGTGTGAATCAGGTAACCATGGAGCTACTGTGGCATCTGCTGTACCGCTGGCAATCGAGCTGAATACAATAGCCGGATCGAGCTCAGAGATTTTAACCGTATATCCCAAATCCTCTAAAACAATTTTTATCACATTGGCAGAAGCAATTTCACTATCCCATTGAACACTAGCTAAGGTAACTGTTTTATCATTATCTTGATCAAGAGAATAATAAATTGTGCCACTTACCAAGAATAAAATGACTGCTAAAGATCCTGCCAATATGGCATGTTGCCTTTTTTTAGCCTGTTTAGGACTTGTTGCCCTGTCAGTTTTGTTGACATTTTGAGTAAAGCGGTCAATGATGATTGCTAAGATAACTAAAGCTGAACCATTAACAAATCCATTTCCTACTTCTGCTCTTTGTAGTGCCTGTAACACTCCTTCTCCTAGCCCTGGAGCACCAATCATTGAAGCTGTAACGACCATCGACAAAGCCAACATTGTGGTCTGGTTGATTCCTGCAAAAATCGTATTTTTAGCCAGTGGCAATTCAAGTTTAATCATTTTTTGCCAACCGGTACTGCCAAATGAGTCAGAAGCTTCGGTTAATTCCTCAGGTATTTGGCGTATACCTAAATTTGTGAACCGTACGGTCGGCGGCAAAGCAAAGATAACGGATGCGAAAACACCCGGTACCATGCCAATACCAAAGAAGGCAACGGCTGGAATTAAGTAAACAAAGGAGGGCATAGTTTGCATAAAATCAAGAATTGGTGTAATGACCCCTTTGGCACGTTCACTTTTTGACATCCAAATACCTAATGGTATACCCAATATAACTGAAATTATTGTAGCAATAATAACCAGCGTGAGAGTATTAATTAAATTAATCCATAGGTTCTGGTTTAGTACAAAAAGAAGACCAATAAATGTAAAAACCGTTAAACTAATTTTTTTGTTTGATATAAAATATATAATTATAGACAATACAATTATAAAAATAAGTGGTGGAATTATAAGTAAAGTTTCAACCATCCCGTTCATCACAGTGCTTCCAACTGTTTGAATGGAAGCAAAGAAACCGGCAAGTGTAGTCGTTAACCAATTGGTAAACATTTCAATCCATTCAGCCAATGGAAGTGGCGTTTGTAAAAATGTCATTATTTTTTCACCTCACTTGTCTTAGCTAAAGCATCAATAATCGTTCCATGGGGGATAACACCTAGCAATCGTTCGCCATCGACTACTACAATTGGAGCAGGCGATTGATTACCTACTTCAAACAAATCAGCAACTAGAGTATCTTTATCAACACGGGTCACATTTGGATTTACAGCTGATTTAGCTCTTTTCCCGGTTCGCTTAGTTTCCAATACATCCTCTGCATTTAGATAACCTAATAATTTACCTTCCCGATTAACGGCTAACAATAAATCCACACCTTCATGACTCATCTGATTCAAAATAACACTTGGTCCATCATTATCGATGTTCACCTTAATTGCCGGCACCATTATATTGCCAGCAGTTAATACTTTGGAACGATCCACTTCTTCAACGAAGTCACGGACATATTCGTTTGCAGGTTGTGTCAATATTTCTTCTCCAGTTCCGATTTGTACAATTTCACCATCTTTCATAATAGCGATACGGTCGCCGATTCTCAATGCTTCATTTAAATCATGAGTGATAAATACAATTGTTTTTTTAACTGTATTTTGTAGATCAATTAACTCATCTTGCATTTCATGGCGGATTAACGGGTCCAGCGCAGAAAAGGCTTCATCCATCAATAGGATTTCGGGATCATTGGCTAAAGCGCGGGCAATACCCACACGCTGTTGCATACCGCCAGAAAGTTGATCTGGATATTGATCTTTAAAGCTAAGTAAACCTGAATTTTCTAATGCTTTTTCTGCTCTTTCACGACGTTCTTTTTTATCAATTCCCTGAAGTTCCAGTCCATATTCGGTATTTTTAAGTATGGTTCGATGAGGAAAAAGAGCAAAGTTTTGAAACACCATGTTAATTTTGGTGCGTCTTACTTCACGCAGTCTTTTCTTATCTAATTTCGAAATATTAACATCATCAATATAGATTTCTCCTGCAGTAGGTTGAATCAATCGATTCAGCAATCGAACCAGAGTTGATTTTCCACTACCGGATAGACCCATAATAACAAAAACTTCATTTTCATTAATCTCTAAATTAACATTGTTAACCCCTACAGTCGCACCTGTGGCTTCGAAAATTTCTTCTTTTGATTTGTTCTGTTTTAGCATATTCAAAGCACTTTTCGTTTTCTTTCCAAAAATTTTTGTGAGATTTTTGATTCTTATTTTTCCCATGTTTATTACGCTCCTTCATTCTCATGGTTTAAAAAGGAAATGTTATTAAACTACGTTATGTTAACATATACCCAAATCTTTGTCAAAAAGCATACATCCTGGAAGTGCGTTATACCTTAGAAAGCATCAAGCATTAAGATGACAAAATTTTTTTTTAATTGTTCTCTTATTATGCACAATTTTTCTATCAATAAACTTGAGTGTTGATTATATTTCCCTATTGTTTTATTCATAATGATAGCATATAATATAGGATAATATGTAAGTTACCGTCGATTTCAAAATACACCATTTGCTCATGGAGAGTATAGGGAGGATCTGTATTATGGATAAATCTAATTTAGAAGTACCAAAGGATAATAATATGACTTGTAATGAAACGGTAGATAGCCACAGTGAAAAAAAACACGTTCATAGTCATAAACACCAAAGTACAAAGGCAGTATTAAATAGATTGTCTCGTGCAAGCGGGCATCTGGAATCGGTAAAACGTATGATAGAGGGTGGAAAGGACTGCAGTGAAGTATTGATTCAGCTGTCAGCCGTAATAGCAGCCCTTAATAATGCAGGCAAGGTTATTTTAAAAGATCATTTGGAACATTGCATTGTGGATGCAGTCGAGTCAGGAGATAAAGATGCCATAACAAATCTGAATAAGGCAATTGATAGTTTTATAAAATAATTATACAATATTAATACTAACTTTTTTATTATTAAATATATAAGAACAAGGCAGTCATAAATTTTGGCTGCCTTTTCATATGTGCTCAGCATGGGCACGAAAAATAAAGACCGCTGATGCAATAATGCATCTTATAAATGATAAGCAATAGTATATTAAAATAATTTCTATTGAAATTTCAACATTGTATAACTGGCATAATTATTGCTACATACATAGAAGAACTATTTGGGAGGATAATATAATGACTTTAAAAACCGGTGAACAGTATATAGAAAGTATAAGAAATATGAAAATGCAGATTTATATGTTTGGAGAAAGGGTGGAAAGTTCTGTTGACAATCCGATACTTTGCCCTTCCTTGAATTCGGTAAAAGCAACCTACGATTTGGCACAGATGCCTGAATACGAAGATCTAATGACGGTTACATCTTCCGTTACGGGAAATAAAATTAACAGATTTACTCATATTCATCAGAGCACGGAAGATCTTATAAAGAAAGTAAAAATGCAAAGATTGTTAGGGCAGAAAACTGCTTCCTGCTTTCAAAGATGTGTAGGTATGGATGCTTTTAATTCTGTATATAGTACAACATATGAAATTGATAAAGCATACAATACACAATATCATAGAAACTTTGTTAATTATATGAAATATGTTCAGGAAAATGATTTGACGGTTGATGGGGCAATGACAGATCCTAAAGGGGACAGATCACTGTCACCAGGTAAGCAGTCTGATCCGGATTTGTTTTTAAGAGTTGTGGAAAGAAGAACCGATGGAGTAGTGGTGCGTGGTGCTAAAGCTCACCAGACAGGTATTTGTAATTCTCATGAAGTACTGGTAATGCCAACAATTGCTTTAACCTTTGAAGACAAAGATTATGCCATTTCATTTTCGGTCCCTGTTGATACAAAAGGAATAATAATGATAATCGGGAGACAGTCCTGTGATACAAGGAAGCTTGAAAATTCGCCTATAGATGTTGGAAATTCAAAATATGGAGGGGTTGAAGCATTAACCATATTTGACAATGTATTTGTACCAAATGAAAGGATTTTTCTAAACGGAGAAACTGATTTTTCCGGAATGATGGTTGAAAGATTTGCAGGATACCACAGGCAAAGCTATGGAGGATGCAAAGTGGGAGTTGGAGACGTGCTTATTGGTGCAGCGGCATTAGCATCAGAATATAATGGGGTTCAAAAAGCATCACATATAAAAGATAAGCTGATTGAAATGACTCACTTGAATGAGACACTGTATAGCTGCGGTATAGCATGTTCTGCAGAGGGTCATAAGACTGAATCGGGTAACTATATTATAGATTTGTTATTAGCGAATGTTTGCAAGCAAAATGTAACAAGGTTTCCTTATGAAATAGCAAGGATAGCCGAAGATATTGCGGGAGGACTAATGGTAACGGCCCCTTCCGAAAAAGATATGAGAGATCCGGTTTTGAGTGAATATATCAATAAGTATCTCCGGGGTGTTGACGGTGTTTCTGTAGAGAATAGGATAAGAATATTAAGACTAATAGAGAATTTGACTTTAGGTACTGCTGCGGTTGGATACAGAACTGAATCCATGCATGGAGCAGGTTCACCCCAGGCACAGAGAATAATGATAGCCAGGCAGGGAAACATAAATGGTAAAAAAGAGCTTGCAAAATCAATAGCACGAATAAATGATTAGTTAAAATAAAATATTTTCCCGGCATTCCCAAAGAAAGTTCCGGGAAATTTTTTAGTGTAATTTTTAGAACTGCATTGAGAATTTTGAAACATTGATGTGACATTTAAGAGATTCATGCTTTAAAATTTGTTTTTTAAAATGTAAAATATGATATAATATTATATGTTAAAAACTTATCATGCGTGAAGGAGGATTAGGTGGATATCAAAAAATTAATCATTAAAGACGCCAAATTAAAAGAGTTTATTTTGAAAAATCCAAACGGAATTATTGCAACGGATTCTAATAATCAAATCATTTATATTAATCAGGAAGCTGAAAATCTGCTTGGCCTGAAGAAAAAAGATATTATGAATAATGACATTTTTTGCGTAATCCCTGATTTCAGAAATATCAAGTTCAATTGTGGAAAAGTGTATCTTATTGATGAAAACGATTTGACATACGATATAATACCTATTCAGCTATATAACGAAAATGAAGAATCTATAAATATTTATATTATTATTGAAATTGATGAGATAAATAAATTGGAATCAGAACTTAAACACCAGAAAACAATTATAAATGAACTTAATGAGATTTTGGAAGGCTCATATGACGGTATTCTTGTTACTGACGGAGATGGTAAGGTTCTATTAGTTAACACCTCTTATGAGAGAGTAGCTGCAATAAAGAAGGAGGATATGTGGGGAAAAACCATGCGAGATTTAATGAATCCTGTATGGATGCCAAATTCAGTTGCTTATGTTGTTATTGAGCAAAAACAGGCAGTTTCAAAACGGCAGGTTACTAAAGACGGGAGGCATATTATTGTTACAGGAATGCCTGTTTTTGATAAGAAAGGCGAAGTTAAAAAAGTAGTGATTAATGCAAGAGACATCAGCGAAATATATGAGCTTCGTGAAGAATTATTAAGAGAAAAACAGATTAATCGTACATATTTGGAGAATTATAAGGAGTTTATTGAAAAAAAGAAAAATAATAGCGAGTGTATTTTAGCTGTTAGTAAACCTATGCAGGATGTTTTGGCATTGGCTCAAAGAATTGCAAATTTTGAGGCTACAGTTCTAATATTGGGAGAGTCAGGTGTAGGGAAAGAGGTTGTCGCAGATTATATACATAAAGAGAGCTTAAGGCGGGACAAGCCTTTTATTATTAACTGTGGGGCAATTCCGGAAAATCTGTTAGAGTCAGAGCTTTTTGGATATGAAAAAGGTGCCTTCACCGGAGCTAACCAGTCCGGCAAAGAGGGGTTATTAGAAGCTGCAAACGGCGGAACTGCTTTCTTGGATGAAGTAGGTGAATTAACATTGGATTTGCAGGTTAAACTGTTGAGATTTTTGGAAACTAGAGAAATTAGAAGAGTGGGTTCCGTAGATGGCAAGATTGTGGATGTAAGAGTTATTGCTGCTACTAACCGTGATTTGGATGATATGGTTGAAGAGGGAACTTTTAGAGAGGATTTGTTTTACAGGTTAAATATTGTAAGAATCAATGTTTCTCCGTTAAGAAAAAGAATTGACGATATAGCACCTCTAAGTATGATGTTTTTATATCAATTTAATAAGAAATATAACCAGAATAAGGAGCTGACTATAGATGTAATTAAAGAATTAGAAAAATATAATTGGCCGGGTAATATAAGAGAACTAAAAAATGCAATCGAAAATATGGTTATTGTGAGTAACAATGAATATTTGCAGACGGAAGATATTCCATGGAATAAAGAAAAAAACTCTGGTAGAAAAATAGTAAGTATGATAAACAATACAGAAGATCTGACCTTAATGGAAGCAACTGAATTATTAGAAAAAACCATGCTGGAAAAAGCAAAGCTTAAATATCAGACAACACGAGCAATTGGAGAAAATTTAGGGATTGACCAATCTACAGTTGTACGTAAAATAAAAAAGTATAATTTATAGCCTGGATTTTATACCAGGTTTTTAATAAGTTATGGATGTTTGATGCAATAGAGCATAAGTAATTAATAATGCATCATTTATTTTTAATAAATTTCATGGGAACAAAATATAAAACAGCAGGATTGTATCAGCTTTATTGTTATTTTTTTAATACGTTTGATGATTGCATGTGCATTTTAACAGTATTATTAGGTAGAGATTAGATTTTATTTATAAAACTTATATAGCTGGAACGAAAATTGCAATAAATATACATACATATAAATTATATATGGAGGAATAGAAATGCCAATACTTACAGAATCGGCAAAAGACATTGCAATACCGGAAATGTTTCCAGTAATGCAGCTTTTCCCCGACGTTAAGATTAAAGATGTTTACAGTACCGCCAAAGCTGAAATAAAGAAAAAGCAATTAAATAATTTAATCAGACCCGGTAAAAGTGTTGCAGTTCTCGTAGGTAGCAGAGGTATAGCCAGCCTTAAATACGTTGTGAAAGCAGTTATAGAAATGCTCATTAATATGGGAGTTAAGCCTTTTATAGTACCTGCTATGGGAAGTCATGGAGGGGGAGTTGCTAAAGAGCAAAAAAAAATCATTGAAAGCTATGGCATAACAGAGGAATATTTGGGCATACCTATCTGTTCATCTATGGAGACAACAATTATAGGAGAAACTGCCGATAAAATTCCGATTCATATTGATAAGTTTGCGGATAGAGCAGACTATATAGTACCAGTTGTGAGAATAAAGGCACATACCGACTTCAGCGGTCCAATTGAAAGCGGACTATGTAAAATGCTTTCAATTGGAATAGGAAAACATAACGGGTGTTCAAGACTGCATCAAGAAGGTTTTTCCAACTTCAGCAAATTAATTCCCAATGCTGCATCTGTAGTATTAAATAAAAAAAATGTCCCTTTTGGCGTTGCAATAATTGAAAATGCCCATGAGAACGTACATACAATTTGTGCCGTTCCCGGAAGTGATATTTTAAGTAAAGAACCGTCTTTGCTTTCTTTGAGCAAATCACTTATGCCAAGGTTATATTTTGACCATATTGATGTTCTTATCGTTGAACAAATAGGTAAGGACATTACGGGAGCCGGCATGGATCCCAATATTACAGGGCGCACCACCAGCGGATCTGTACAAAACTTCTCAGGTCCTTCAATCAGTCGTATAGTTGTACTGGACTTAACTGAAAAAACGCACAATAATGCTGTTGGAGTAGGAAATGCTGACTTTATAACAAAAAAACTGTACGATAAAATCGATCTGATTTCAACTTATTCCAATGCCATTGCATCTGGAAATCCAGGTTCCGCAAATATCCCTGTAGTATTGGACAGTGAACGTGAAGCAGTTCTGGCGGCAATACAAACATGCCCTGGAATTGATCATAATAATGCAAAAATAGTTAAGATAAAGGATACACTTCATCTTGTAAACATTGAGATATCTGAAAACTTACTTCCATATTGCCGTTCAAGAAAAAATTTCTATGTACCCGAGCATTAGACTTTATATTTTTAAGCCTATAAAAAAATAAGCGTCCCGGACGTAAGTGTTACGTCTGGAATGCTTATTTATAAATTTGCCGCTCTTAATTACTTTACAGCTTTTCATATACCGATATATACATGCGGAAAAAGAAAAAACCGAAAATACATCCTAACGCAAATATGGATATTAGTCCTGCTGCAACCGAAACAAAAAGACTTGGCGAAATATCGTTAACATAAACTATCTTAATTGTAGCAGTCAACCTGCTTGCTAATGCTGCCACACCCCAATAAACAACTGAAACCATAACTAAATTTTTATTTGCCGCCTTATATCTTATAATAATATCAAATCCAAATCCCAACGCAATGCATATGGCACATGCGAATAATAATTTTAAAGCAAGCCCGTTTCCAATTAAATCTTGTATGCCACTTTTCTTAATCATAAATGATAATATTATTAAAGAAATTGTTGAGAAAAATATCATTATTGCAGCGCTTACATGTTTTTTCAAAAAATGCCCCTCCTCTTACGGTTTAACTTATGTATGATCATTATGGCAGCAGTAATTGTATTCGTGCTGAATGGTTAAAATATAATAACTGTATAGTATATTGCAAATATGATGAAGAAAATTATACCCAGTATATTAAAAATTATGCTTCCCTTTGACGGTTTAAATGTATCAGGCAATACTTTCAAATTTAGAATAAGTACTACAATAGCCAATATAGGGAGATTATACGCTCCATCAATAATGGATTGAGCCTGAAGTAAGACCAAAGGCTGAAATTTCATTAAAGAGAAAAACAATGAAATCAGACTTTGTACGGTAAACACTATTACCCAGATTCTGTACCCTTTTTTATCGTCAATATTTTTCATACGTTTTGGTGCAAGGATTCTACTCGCATCATTCCAGACTCTAACCGTACCGTCTTCAAATGTCAAATATGCTGCAAACATTACCTCGGCCGCTGCTATAATATATATCCATTCACCAAGTGGACCAACTAACTCCACAACTATTTGTGCCTGGACTAGAACCAGATCCATCCCGGACGGAGCAAGTCCTCTCGGTCTAAGTACTGCATACCCGCATAGGAAAAAACAAATACATACTATAAATGTTAGTACTGTCCCAACTCCTAAATCGATCTTTAAAAGCTTAAGCCAGTTTCTGCCTTTTCTTATTTCATCAGGTGTATCGTCGCAGGTTACCGACATTATATTATCATATTCATCTTTCCTTTTATTATTTAAACTTAATCCATATCCTTTTTCCCTTATCCAGTAACTGTACCAAATTGTGCCTATACATCCGGCTCCTACAAAACCCGTAAGAGACATCATATCCGTCCATCCCTGTGTATCGGAAGGAAGTCTTGGAATAACCATATTTGAAAGTAATTCAGCGTATCCGCTTAACGGAGTAAAGGCTATTGCAGAGATCATTACACACAAAGTCATTGTGCAGGTTCCTAATGTGCATATTTTTTCAAGTATGCTGTATTTACCGAAATATAGCAACGAAGAAACAAAAATTGTAATAATCACCGTAATAACAGCTAAATTTCCACCGAATACATAGCTAACCAGGGTAGCTCCAGATACTGTATATGAAGATATTGTTACTGTTTGCCATGTAATCGGCAAAAATGCAAACCAAAATACTAAAAATTTCGATAATTTGGATACGCCTCCCAAGATTGTCTGACCGGTAAAAATAGTATATCTGCCTACTTCATAATTAATAAAAAACTTGATAAAAATAAGAAAAAGTATCATCCACGCAAACGTTAACCCGTGTACTGCTGAATTTCTTGTTGTAAGTATTAATTCTCCTGTACCTATTGCAGCTGCAGACCATACCAAACCAGGTCCGACTTTTTTCAGCAATTCTTTTGTGTTATTAGTAATATCTGGCATAATCTCTGTTTGGATTTCTTGTAATTCTGCATTTTTTGCCATTTAAATATTAATCCTCCTATATGTTTTATTTCGTAAATGATATGAGTTTAACTCAAAAAATTTATACCTCCTTTTTAACAACATTTTTCTTACGATAGATAAAATGATGCAATTATCATGCCAAAGCTTTTTATATTTCAGGGTATACAGAGTATAAAAGTATAAAAACAAAATTTGTCTATTCTTTGACATAGTCTTTATTATTATAGTAATTTCATCAATATAGTTATATAAAAATCTCGGTAATATATCTGTTAATTCTGATGCGTTTTTGCATGTATACTTAATCTCGCATCACAATTCAATGCAAAATCAGAGTAAAAAATAATACATCCATTATTACGATTATTACAATCAATGAAAAAGTAATCTACAAATAAACTAATTCTCCATATATGGAAAAATATACAGAAAATGTTGGAATATTAAGTTATTCTTAAAAGTTCAAATCACACCTTAAATTAAGTAAGAAAGTCACAATTAGATCAAGCCTATATGCTAAATCATCCAAAGGAACTTAAATCAATATGTGCCAAGTTTAAATTAAATGTTAATGGCATAACGATTGCATATTACTATTGTTAAAATAATACTTTAGAATGAAATAAAGGAGTCAATAGTTGAAAAATTTGTTTGATATTAAAGGTAAAAAAGCCATAGTAACGGGAGGCAGCAGAGGACTTGGCAGAGGTATGGCACAAGGACTTCATGATGCTGGCGTTGAGCTTGTTATTATGGGAACAACTAATAGAATATTGAAGATTGCAGAAGGAATAGATTCACCTGATGCACCTGTGCATGGTGTGATAGCAGATTTCAATAATTCTTTTGAAGTTGAAAAAGCATTTGATGAAGCAATGAGTATTTTAGGGGATTTAGATATTTTGGTAAATAATGCCGGAATGCAAATACGCCATCCTTCCTCTGAATTTCCGCTGAAAGACTGGCAGAATGTTTTGAATGTTAATTTAACTTCGGCATTTATAATGAGCCAGAAAGCAGGAAATGTAATGATGAAAAAAAGGTATGGAAAAATTATAAACATTGCTTCGTTATTGAGTTTTTCCGGAGGCATTAATGTACCTGCATATGCTGCAAGCAAGGGAGGCATAGCACAATTGACAAAGGCATTATCCAACGAGTGGGCAGCTAAATGCATCAATGTAAATGCCATAGCTCCCGGATATATGGATACTGATAATATTGCAGATATAAAAACAGATGATATCAGAAACGCTCAAATTTTAGATCGTATACCGGCAGGAAGATATGGAACACCGGAAGACATGATTGGGACAGTCATATTTTTAGCTTCACATGCCTCAGATTACATTCATGGGTCTGTATTACTGGTTGACGGTGGCTGGATGGGCAGATAATTATTCAATATTTATAAACTGTTGTATTAGTTTAGTCAAAAATAAGAATATCATACTGACCTTATTTTTTGAAGGCATTTTCATTTGAATTGGAATTCCTAATGCAATAGTTTTTTTATGATTATTTTTAAAGAATTAGATGCATAAATGCATCATAAGACAAAATGCATAATGCAAAACAGATAAAAATTAAAACATTTTGAATTTATTCGGGTGATTTTTTGCAATATGAAATTATTTTATTAATTCAAATTTTAATGTTATTCAGTTTTATTATAACATGATACATATTCTTTTCCATAAAGAAGCGTTGATGGCATGTTTATTGCTAAATATTTGTAAGTAAGAAACTCTATTGGATATAGAAGATAAAGAAATAAATCATAATAAGGAGGAAAAAATGGATTTCAGTTTGACAAAAGAACAGGAAATGGTCAGGAAAATGGTAAGAGAATTTGCCGTTAATGAAGTTGAACCAATTGCGGCGGAAATAGATGAAGAAGCGAGATTTCCATTTGAAACCATGGAAAAGGCAGGGAAATTAGGACTTATGGGGATGCCGTTTCCACGAGAATACGGAGGAGCAGGTGCTGATTATATATCATATATAATGGCCATTGAAGAATTATCCAAAGCCTGTGGTTCAACAGGAGTCATTGTACAGACACATTGTGCATTGTGCGCCTGGCCTATAATGACTTACGGAACAGAGAAACAAAAACAAAAATATCTGCCGGATTTACTCTCAGGTAAAAAGCTGGGGGCGTTTGGTTTAACTGAACCGGGTGCGGGAAGTGATGCTGCGGGAATTCAGACAGCAGCAGTAGACAAAGGAGATTACTGGCTGTTAAATGGTAGCAAGATTTTTATAAGCAGCGGCGGCATAGCAGATGTTTATGTAGTTATGGCGATGACAGACAGAAGTAAAGGCACAAGAGGAATTAGTTCATTCATAGTAGAAAAAGGAATGGAAGGCTTTACAGTACCTAAAAAAGAAAACAAAATGGGAATCAGAGGTTCAGTAGCTGCCGAGCTGTTGTTCGAAAATGTGAAGCTGCCTAAAGATAATTTGCTTGGCCAATTGGGAAAAGGGTTTAAAGTGGCAATGTCATCACTAGACGTAGGCAGGTTAGGAGTAGCAGCTCAGGCTCTGGGTATAGCTCAGGGGGCGTTTGATGAAACCATAAAATATATGAAATCAAGAAAGCAATTTGGGAAAACATTAAATAAATTTCAGGCATTGTCATTTGAAATGGCGGAAATGAAAACAAAGATAGATGCGGCAAGATTTATATTATATAATGCCGCTGACAGAAGAGAAAAAGGTATGCCAAGCACAATTGAAGCTGCCCAAGCAAAGCTGTACTGTTCTGAGACGGCAATGTATGTAACTACAAAGGCTGTTCAATTCCACGGAGGTTATGGATATATAAAAGACTATCCTGTTGAAAGAATGATGAGAGACGCAAAGATAACAGAAATATATGAAGGAACATCAGAAGTTATGAAGATGGTCATTTCTGGTGACATATTTAAATAGGAGGTAAAGGAAATGGCATTAAAAATAATAGTTTGTGTAAAGCAGGTACCAAACACTAATGAGATAAAAATAGATCCGGTAAAAAAAACACTTATAAGAGAAGGAGTTGAAAGTATATTAAATAATGACGACGCAAATGCTCTTGAAGAAGCATTAAAAATAAAAGATAAATATCCTAATACCCATATTACATTAATAACAATGGGACCTCCACAGGCTAAGGACATGTTACTGGAATGTCTGGCAATGGGAGCTGATGATGCGGTGCTGTTATCTGACAGAGCATTAGGAGGTTCTGACACATGGGCTACTTCAAATGCCCTGTCTGCCGGAATAAAAAATATAGGAGATTATGACATAATATTTTCAGGAAGACAGGCAATTGACGGTGATACAGCACAGGTTGGACCTCAGATTGCAGAAAAACTTGGAATTCCTCAGGTGACTTATGTAACAGATTTTAATATAGAAGAAGACTTGAGGTCTATTACAGTTAAAAGAGATCTTGAAGACGGATATGAAGTAATAAAACTTGAGACACCTTGTTTGTTGACTGCAGTTAAAGAACTGAACAAGCCAAGATACATGTCAGTAAGAGGTATATTTGATGCAACTAAAAAAGAAATTAGTACTTGGTCTGCAAAAGATATAAACATTTCAACAGATAAAGTGGGATTGGAGGCGTCTCCAACAAATGTGTTCCGCTCTTTCACACCTATTACAAAGGGAAAGGGCAAGCTGATAGAAGCGGATACAGAAAAAGAAACGGCACGAAAACTTTTGGCAGAGCTAAAAAGCAAACATATAATTTAACACGGAGGGTAGAAGAATGGCAGTATTGACAGGTAAGGATAATTATAATGTTGATATTTCATCTTATAAGAATATCTGGGTTTATGCGGAGCACAGGCAGGGAAAATTGATGAACGTATCACTGGAATTAATAGGAGAAGGAAACAGACTTGCAAAAGAAATGGGAGAAGCAAAGGTATATGCTTTGCTGGCAGGCAATAATATTGGTAATCTTTCAAAAGAATGTTATGAGTATGGAGCAGACGGAGTATATTTAATTGAAGATCCATTGCTTGAAAAATATACAACGGAAGGTTACACAAAAGTAATAGTAGATGCAATTAATGAGTATAAGCCGGAAATAGTATTGTATGGAGCAACACATATAGGCAGAGATTTAGCTCCGAGAATTGCTGCAAGATTAAATACAGGATTAACGGCAGACTGTACAAGGCTGGATGTTAAAATGTCTACATATAAGGAATATGCAGAAAAATATACGACATTGAATACCTCTAATTTAGATGCTAATTCAACAGAAACGAGATTGCTGCAAACAAGACCTGCTTTTGGAGGAAATCTTATGGCAACAATCATATGCCCAAAGACAAGGCCGCAAATGTCGACGGTAAGACCGGGAGTAATGAAGAAGAGGCAAAGAGAAGAAGGAGCAGAAGGTGAATTAATAAAGGTTCAGCCACAAATTTTGGCAGAGTTTATTCATACTCAAGTTGTAGAAATAGTAAAGTCGGCAAAAGAAGTGATATCACTTACAGATGCTGAAATAATCTGTTCAGGCGGTCGGGGGCTTGGCAATGCGGAAGGATTTAAGCTGATACAAAAATTGGCAGATAAAACAGGAGGAACTGTAGGTGCGTCAAGGGCTGCAGTTGATGCAGGATGGATAGATCAATCTCACCAGGTAGGTCAGACCGGCACCACTGTGAAACCTAAAATATATTTTGCGTGCGGAATATCGGGGGCAATTCAGCATTTAGCCGGAATGCAGACGTCTGATATTATAATTGCCATAAATAAAAATCCGGATGCACCTATTTTTGAAATTGCTGATTATGGAATAGTAGGGGATCTATACAAAATAATCCCACAGATAATTGAGGAGTGGGATAACATTGATTTTCTTTATGATGCAGGCATTATTTAAAAGTGCTTTGCTTTATACGCGGAAGTGATAATTATTTAACGATACAAAGGAAGTGAGAAAATGTTTTATTTAAATAGGGAACAAATTAAAGAAATAATTCCTCACCGAGATCCAATGCTTCTAATTGACGAGGTTTTGGAAATGATACCGGAAAAAAGTATTAAAGCAAGATTTTTTGTTAATTCAGACAGAGAAATTTTCAAAGGCCATTTTCCAGGACAGCCTGTATTCCCAGGAGTTTATACGGTGGAGTGTATGGCACAGGCATCGGATATTCTGCTGTTATCCATAGATAGATACAAAGGTACCATTCCATTATTTATTGGAATAAATAATGTTAAATTTCTGAGTAAAATAAATCCTGGTGACACCATTGAAATAAATTCGAAAATTATCGTGGAACGAATGAATAAAGGTATAGTAACATGTTGTGCAGAAGTTTTTAACAGCGGAGAACCGGCTGCTACTGGAGAAGTAACATTGGCAATGCGTTAGATTATAATATTTTGAGGGAATCAGATATGAGTGAACAAATTTTTATGAAAATCATTGATCAAATTGCAACAATCAGCATAAACAGATCTGAAGTCTTAAATGCTTTATCAAAGGAAATCATTGATGAAATGGACGAAATGATTGAAAGCATAAAAAACAACAAGGATATCAGAGTACTTGTTTTCTACAGTAAAGACAATTTTGCAGCAGGAGCAGATATTAAGGCAATGGCTAAATGCAATTCTAAGCAGGCGAAAGAATTTGTTTTTACACAGACCTACAACAAGATATATGATTTGTCTATTCCAACAATTGCTGCTATTGATGGATACGCATTTGGAGGAGGACTGGAGCTTGCTTTAACATGTGATTTCAGAATATCCAGCAAAAATTCTAAAATGGGTCTGACCGAACTGAATCTTGGAATTATGCCGGGGGCCGGAGGTACTGTAAGGTTAGCAAGAATAATAGGCGAGTCAAAAGCCAAAGAAATGATTTTTCTGAGCAAGATTGTAGATGGTGAAGAGGCGGAAAAAATAGGACTTGTCAATGCTGCAGTTGAAAAAGAAGAATTGTATTCAACTGCATTAAGATGGGGTGAAAAATTAAAACGAAAAAGCAGTATATCTCTTGCATATGCAAAAAAATCAATAGAAAACGGAATTTGTGATACGGATATTCATTCTTCCACCAATATGGAATCAGAAATTTGGGCGTCATTGTTTGACACATATGATCAGAAGGAAGGAATGAATGCCTTTATAGAAAAGAGGAAGCCAAAATTTTTAGGTAAGTAAGAATTATAAGTCGGGAGGAAGATAAATTGAAAAATTGTGTTATAACAAGTGCAGCCAGGACAGCTGTAGGAAAATATCTGGGAAGTTTAAAAACAGTAGAAGCACAGGACTTGGGAAGTGCAGTTTTAAAGGAAGCTGCCAAAAGATCAAATATAGCATTAGATCAAGTTGACCAGGTTGTTATGGGTGACGTGTATGGCTATACACCTAATGTTTCAAGATGTGCGGCACTAATTGCCGGTATACCTATAACAACTCCGGCATACACAGTGGACAGGCAGTGTGCTTCTTCACTTCAGGCAGTGGTAAGTGCCATATATGAAATAGCTGCCGAAGAGGCGGATGTAATTTTGCCGGAGGAGTAGAAGTTATGTCAAGGCTGACCTATTACCTGGATCCTTCAGCAAGGTATGAGCCGCTTAAGTTAGGCAATAAGACTCTCCATGATACGTTCACCACTGGAGTTACCCTTGTTCAGCCGAGATCCTTATACCCCGGATTAAATATGGGCATTACTGCTGAAAATGTTGCAGATAAATATAACATTTCAAGAGAGGAGCAGGACTTGTTTGCCTTGGACAGCCAGCGTAAGACGAAAGCAGCAATGGATGCCGGAAGATTTAAAGAAGAAATAGTTCCATATGAAGTGAAGCTTAAGAAGAGCAGTTTTATATTTGATACTGATGAGCATCCCAGACCGGATACAACTATGGAAATACTTAAAAAACTGAAACCTGCATTTAAGGAAGGAGGAACGGTGACAGCAGGCAACTCATCTGGAATGAACGATGGAGCCTCTGCAGTTGTTGTTATGTCAGAAGAAAAAGCAATTGAACTCGGTTGTAAGCCTTTAGTCAAAATTATAAGCCATAGCAGCGTAGGGGTTGACCCGGCTATAATGGGGATAGGCCCGGTACCGGCAATAAAAAAAGCTCTGAAAAAGGCCGGTCTGACTTTGGAAGATATAGATTTGTTTGAAATAAATGAAGCATTTGCCGCACAGTCATTAGCTGTTCTGAAGGAACTTGGTATGAATATGGGTAGCAGACCTTATGAGAGAGTAAATGTAAATGGAGGGGCTATTGCACATGGACATGCACTGGCAAACAGCGGAACAAGATTGCTGACAACGCTGATTTACGAGCTAAAAAGAAGAAATGCCCGTTACGGAGTCGTAAGCCTTTGCATTGGCGGAGGACAGGGAATGGCAATGGTAGTTGAAAACTGCAGGTAGAAATATTATAAATTGATTTGGGAGGATATATGGAAATAAAAAAAGTTGGTGTTGTTGGCGCCGGAATGATGGGAGCGGAAATTGGTCTTTGTTTTGCAAAATGTGGTTATGAGGTTGTATTAGTTGACAGAACTGTTGAACTGGCAGAGAAAGGTAAGGAAAAACAGGCATCTGCTTTAGATAAGAGCATAAAAAAAGGAAAATTTGATGCTGATGAAAGAGAAGGTGTTTTAGGCAGAGTAACAGCAACATGTGATTATAAAGATTTACATGACTGTGACCTGGTAATTGAGGCTGTTTTTGAATCGTATGATGTTAAGACTGCAACCTACAAGGAGTTAGAAAAAGTATGTAATCCTGAATGCATAATTGCTTCAAATACATCAAGTATTTCAATTACAAAACTGGCATCAGGAGTAAGCAGAGAAAGAGCAGAAAAATTTATAGGTACTCACTTTAATTCGCCTGCAAGCATAATGAAGTTAGTTGAAGTAATCCCGGGACACCTGACCGACGGTGGGGTTACAAACCAAGTTATTGATATGCTAAAGCATATTGGAAAAGAGCCTGTTAAAGTGAAAGATGTGACAGGATTTGCATTAAACAGGTTATTCCACGTATTTTCGTCTGAGGCATGTCGTCTTTTAGAGGAAGGCGTAGCAACGGCAGAGGATATAGATAAGATATGTGTGTATGGGCTTGGGCATCCGGTAGGAATCTTCAGGCTTCTTGATAATATGGGACATGATTTAAATATTTCCGTAGATAAAATTCTATTTGATGCCTATGGCGAAAGATTCAGACCCAGCCAGGAAATGCAGCGCCTTGTAGATGCCGGGTTATATGGCAAAAAATCCGGTGAAGGTTTTTATAAATATGATAAATAAATACTTGAGTAAATTTGTTGCAATACAATTGTTAAAATAAATGCAATTCTGAATGGGAGCAATTAATATAAAGTATTTACTTAGTAAAAAGGAAAGGTGGAACAGAATGGAAAATAAGATTACATCGAAGCAGATGCTTGGTGAGTTATTAGAAAAACATTATAAATCTGCAATCGAAGCAAAAGCTAATGGCAAGATGGTTGCCTGGGCAACATCAATATGTCCGCAGGAATTGCTGGAAACTATGGATATTGATGTTGTATATCCTGAAAACCATGCAGCTGCAATTGGCGCAAGAAAATGCGCACCGGAATTTATTGAGCAATCAGAGGGTAAAGGATATTCTTCGGATATTTGTTCATATGCAAGGGTAAATATGGGATATGCTGATATTCAGTTCTCCGAAGCAGAAAATATTCCAATGCCGGATCTATTATTTTGCTGCAGCAATATTTGCAATACCGTAATTAAGTGGTATGAAAATCTTGCTAAAAATTTAGGCATACCATTAATTATGTTTGACATGCCTTTTAACCATACTTATGAAGTTCCTGAATATAGTGTCAAATATATGAGGTCACAAATAGAGTATGCAATTAAAAAGCTGGAGGAAATTACAGGGAAAAAATTTGATTTTGATAATTTTGCAGAAGTTATGAAGCTTTCAAATGAAACCTGTGAGTGGTGGAAAAAGGCTACGGATCTTGCAGTAAATATTCCGTCACCTTTAAAAGGATTCGACATGTTTAACTACATGGCGCTGATTGTTTGCATGAGAGGTAAAAAAGAAGGCAAAGAATTATACAAACTTTGGTATGAAGAATTAAAGGAAAAGTCTGAAAAAGGGATTGGGCCATTTCGCGATCAGGAAGAAAAATACAGAGTAATGTGGGATGGAATTGCCTGTTGGCCAAATTTGTCAGTAACATACAAAACATTGAAAAAATATGGTATCAACATGGTTACATCAACATATCCGGAATCATGGAATGTAAGATATGAAACGAATGATTTGGATGGAATGGCAAGAGCATACAGTTCAAATTACGCTAACAGAAATCTTGAGTATGATGTACAAAATGTATCAAAACTTGTACGAGATTTTAAGCTTGATGGTATCATTTATCATTCAAACAGAAGCTGTAAGCTTATGGACTTCAGGCAATATGAAGTTCAAAGAAGAGTTGAAGAAGAAACAGGAGTTCCATCGGTAATATTTGACGGTGATCAAACCGACCCCAGGATATTTTCTGAAGCACAGTATGAAACGAGAATACAGGCTCTGGTAGAAATGATGGAAAATAATAAAAAGGCTGGGAGGGATAAATAATGTCAGAACTGAAAACATTAATAAGCCAGTTAGAGAATATAGCGTTAAATCCGGGCAAATCAGTGGCAAAGTCAGTAAAAGATACCGGTAAGGAACCTATAGGCTGTTTTCCTATTTATACTCCGGAAGAAATAGTATACGCAGCAGGCTATCTGCCTGTAGGTATGTGGGGCGGAAAAACCGAAATAAAGCAGGC
>ENA-UOOE01000987-UOOE01000987.1-fermentation-metagenome-genome-assembly--contig:-NODE-987-length-25207-cov-158.945293_pt1 | contig 25207 bp, 29 predicted proteins | sample MGYA00245776_ERZ724021 | MGnify/ENA primary metagenome ERZ724021 (study PRJEB28704, sample SAMN03018321) | fermentation metagenome | biome: anthropogenic terrestrial biome; feature: soil... | reverse complement strand
CCTCTGCAGGTCGTGCCACGAGAAGATCCACAGGGAACGCGGCGACCGGTAGGGGCGGTCGAAATCTCTGCGAGGCGGCCTCCCGGAAAACGGCGCGGGGTCTTCTGTGCGAAAAAAGCGAAATCAAACGGGTAATAACCCAGTCCTTATATCTATTACGCGCGTGTGCGTATGAAAGGCGGTGACGAAATGCCGACAAAATCGAATAACACTGGCGGTCGCGGCGGCAGACGTCCCGGCGCTGGCCGGAAGAAAACCGCCGTCAAGGAGAAGTTTGAAGCCGGGAATCCGGGCGGCAGAAAGCTCGAAGTCCTGGACATTCCGGACACCGAGGGCGAGGACATGCCGGAACCGCACGAGTTCCTATCGGTGCGTCAGCATGACGGCTCCACTCTGGAGGCCGCTGACATCTACCGCGAGACCTGGGAATGGCTCGACAAGCTCGGCGTCGCGAAAGCCGTATCGCCGCAGCTCTTGGAGCGCTATGCGATGTGTTCGGCGCGATGGATTCAGTGCGAGGAAATGACGACCAGGCTCGGCTACCTCAGCAAGCATCCGACGACCGGCAAGCCGATCCCGTCGCCGTTCATCAATATCGGAATCAACTACATGAATCAGGCGAACCGCCTGTGGGACGAGATCTTCCAGATCGTAAAGGAGAACTGCTCCGCCGAGTACGGTGGCGCGAATCCGCAGGACGACGTGATGGAACGCCTTCTCCGCGCCAGAAAGGGAATGTAAATGAACACACAAAGACTTGAACAGGTGCCGATCGACAAGCTGGTGCCCTACGCCCGGAACGCCCGGACGCATTCAAAAGAACAGATCGCGCAGCTCCGCTCCTCCCTCCGGGAGTTCGGATTCGTATCGCCCGCGGTTATCGATCAGGATTACAACATCCTCGTCGGCCACGGCAGGATTCAGGCTGCCCGTGAGGAAGGATACAAGACCGTCCCGTGCGTCTTCGCCGAAGATCTGACCGACACGCAGAAACGCGCCTACATTCTCGCGGACAACCAACTCGCACTCAACGCCGGATGGGATGAGGAGATGCTGTCTGTCGAACTGGCCGATCTGCAGGAGAACGCCTTTGACCTCTCCCTGCTCGGCTTTGACGACAAGGAGCTGGAGAAGCTGCTGAACGGAGAATCCGACAAAGACATCGAGGATGACGACTTCGACCTGTCCGCGGCACTCGAGAAAGCATCCTTCGTGGAGCGCGGCGACATCTGGACAGTCGGACGGCACAAGCTTATGTGCGGCGACGCCACCAGCGTCGAAGATGTAGATGCACTCATGGACGGCAAGCGCGCGAACCTCGTGCTGACGGACCCGCCCTACGGCGTCTCCTTCAAGGCCTCCGATGGCCTGACGATCCAGAACGACAGCCTCAAGGGCGAGGAATTCTACAACTTCCTGCTCTCCGCATTCAAGAACATGGCGGACCATCTGGAGAAAGGCGGAGCGGCCTACTGCTTCCATGCCGACACCGAGGGCCTGACCTTCCGGCGGGCATTCGTCGATGCGGGATTCCATCTCGCGGGCGTGTGCATCTGGGTGAAGAACTCCCTCGTGCTCGGACGTTCCGACTACCAGTGGCAGCATGAGCCCGTGCTCTACGGATTCCTCCAGAACGGCAAGCATCCATGGTACGCAGGACGCGCAGAAACCACCATATGGAACTTCGACAAGCCGAAGCGCAACAAGGATCATCCGACCAGCAAGCCGCTTGACCTGCTCGGCTATCCGATCCAGAACTCCACGCAGGAGAACGCCGTCGTCCTCGATACGTTCGGCGGCTCCGGCTCCACGCTCATGGCCTGCGAGCAGCTCAACCGCACCTGCATGATGATGGAGCTCGATCCGAAATACGCCTCCGTCATCCTCCGCCGCTATGTGGAGGACACCGGCGATTCCGAAAATGTGTATGTCATCCGGGACGGCAAGAAGCTCATGTACTCCGACCTCGTTAAAGAAGTCGAGCTGCCGGACGGCGAGTGATTCCTTTGTGTACTAAGCACAGTTTCAGGGTCGGATAATCGGCTTATTTTCTACCGGAGAAGTATCGCGGATTCGCTTGCTATTACAGGCCTTCAGAGTGATGTATAGACATGCCGAAAGGCACATGGCCTTCGGACAGACGCATACCAAGGAGGTTAACACAATGCGAATCAACTACAACGTAACCGGAGCACAGAGAAAAGAACTGGTCAAGGTCATCTCCGACACCACCGGAGCCAAGGCAGAATACAAATTCATGCCGACCTGCAACTACGAGATCGGCTTCTTCACCGTCACCAAGGACGGCGCGCTCGAGTTCGACGACATGGCGGACAGCGAGGAGGTCGAGAAGGTTCTCGAAGCCATCGCAGCCGCAGGATTCGAGCCCGAGCCGCAGGAACCCACGGAACCGGAAGCCGCAGCCGAGTCGGAGGAAGACGCCGAGGAAGCGCCGGAAACCGAGGAGATGGGCCTGACAGTTGAGCTTCCGCTCGACAAGGTCGCGGTCGGAACGCTGACCAACATCCTCGAAGCCAAGGGAACGCTCATCAAGAAGGCGCTCGGCATCGACGACCTGCGGTTCGAGACCAGAGACGACAAGATCTCCTTCCCCTGGTTCCCGGAACTGCCCACACCGGAGGAAACCAGAGCCTACACGATGTTCATCGCCCAGCTCTGCAAGCTCTCCAAGGATCTGAAAAGAGCAAGCTCAACCGAGACACCGGTCACCAACGAGAAGTACGCATTCCGCTGCTTCCTTCTGAGACTGGGATTCATCGGCGCGGATTACAAGCAGGAACGCAAAATCCTGCTCCGGAATCTTGAAGGCAACTCAAGCTGGAAGAACGGCACTCCCAAGAAGGAAGCCACCGAAGAAGCTGCAGATACCGAGGAGGTGCAGGCATGAGGATAATCAGACCAGAACAGCTTGAACAGCTGAAGAAAGCCTACCCGAACGGCACGCGCGTGGAGCTGATCAAGATGGACGACGTGCAGGCACCACCTGCCGGAACCCGCGGCACGGTTTACGGCGTCGATGATACCGGAAGCCTGCTGGTCCACTGGGACAACGGCGGCGGGCTCAACGTGATCTACGGCGAAGACATCGTGCGGAAGGTGGTGGACTGACATGGACGAGAAAGTCAAAGAGCAGATCCTCGCGATCCGCGACACCGGGCTGGCGAACATGTTCGACCTACCCTACGTGCAGCGCCTCGCCTTCGACCGGAACTACTACGAGCTGGTGATATTCATCGAGGAGCACAAGAAGGAATACGTGCATTTCATCATGACCGGCGAAACGCAGGAATCCTGATTTTCAGACACAGAAAGTTATCAATTAATCTGGCCGAATTGACTTGCTATATACCCTCGAAAGAGTGATGTATATACATGCCGAAAGGCACAGAAAACAAGCGAAAATCAGGAGGAACGCACGATGGAAAAGAACACCTACTTCGAACACATGAGAAACACGGCGATCGCCTACAACGAGGCGCAGGCCATCCGCGAAAAGGAACGCGACGCCATGATCGCCGCGGACAACTGGGACGGCGTAAAAGCCTTCGACAAGCGCGAAAAGGAGGAATTCCCGTCCCCCTTCACCGCCGGTCAGAACAAGGCGCTGGTCCTTTACGACCGGAGCCTTAGGAACGGCGCGGATGCCTTCGAGGTCGACGATCTGCCTTGGGACCACGAGATGGCCGACTTCGTTGACACTCTCCGCAAGGCAGGCATCACCGCGATTGTGGTGACTGACCAGAGCACCGGCCTGATGGACGGCATCTACGAACTGACGGCGCTCGGCTACCAGATGCGCGGGCTCAAGACCGTCACCAGAGCCGACGACCACCGCTTCGGCAGCAAGGAGCCAGAACGCAAGAACGGCATTGAATTCCAGCTGTAAACCACACAATTTTCCCCGCGGAAATTGCCCTGAAGATTGTCACATATATTCTCCGGAAACGACTTGCTATTACAGGCGTCCGGAGTGATATATGTACACACCGAAAGAGAAAAGCACAGCAAACGGAGGGTACGACTATGTGGGACGAAGGAACACTTCTGATCGACGGAACAAACGTGAAATACTGGGTGAAGCACTACGCGGAGCCTTCCGAGGAATACGGGATCGACGGAGGCCGCATCTCGAAGATGGAGCTCCGGGTCGGCGGCAGAACCACCCTGAACTACGACCGCGGCTGGGACATCGAACCCGAGGACGAGGCAAGCCAGCTTGCCTGCACGGTACTCATGAAGCAGTACAACTAAGCATTAACCTGAATTTGAATATTCCGAAAGCAGAGCCGTTCAAGGCTCCTGCTCTCGTACTGATAGAAGCCGCAGCGATGCGGTTATTTTTATGCCATGAAGGGAGTGATTTTCCATTGGCAGTACGGAAACTGAAGAAATACAAGGTCACACGGTTCATGGAGAAGACCTCCCACTACGACGAGAACCTCGCCGACTACGCCTGCCTGTTCATCGAGCAGCTCTGCCATACCAAAGGCACCTGGGCCGGAAAGCCCTTCGAGCTCATCGACTGGCAGGAGCAGATCGTCCGCGACCTGTTCGGCGTGATCAAGGAGAACGGCTACCGGCAGTTCAACACCGCCTACGTGGAGATACCCAAGAAGCAAGGTAAATCGGAGCTTGCCGCGGCGATCGCGCTGCTCCTGACCTGCGGGGACAATGAAGAGCGCGCCGAGGTGTATGGCTGCGCCGCCGACCGGAACCAGGCCAAGATCGTGTTCGACGTCGCGGTCGACATGGTCCGCTTCTGCCCCGCTCTTTCAAAGCGCGTGAAGATCCTCGAATCGCAGAAGCGGCTCGAATACCTGCCGACGCACAGCTTCTACCAGGTGCTGTCCGCGGATGTCGCGAACAAGCACGGGTTCAACACGCACGGCGTCATCTTCGACGAGCTTCACACGCAGCCGAACCGCAAGCTCTTCGACGTCATGACCAAAGGATCCGGCGACGCGAGGATGCAGCCCTTGTTCTTCCTCATCACCACCGCCGGGAACGACACGCACTCCATCTGCTACGAGCAGCATGAGAAGGCACTCGACATCATGAACGGCAGGAAGCACGATCCGACCTTCTACCCGGTCATCTTCGGAGCGGACGAGTCCGAGGACTGGACGGACCCGAAGGTCTGGAAGAAAGCGAACCCGAGCCTCGGCATCACGGTCGGCATCGACAAGGTCAAGGCGGCCTGCGAGAGCGCGAAGCAAAACCCCGGCGAGGAGAACGCCTTCCGGCAGCTCCGCCTCAACCAGTGGGTGAAGCAGTCCGTCCGCTGGATGCCGATGGACAAATGGGACGCCTGCGACTTCCCGGTGAACGAGGACGACCTTGAGGGCCGCGTCTGCTACGGAGGGCTCGACCTTTCCAGCACGACCGACATCACCGCCTTCGTCCTCGTGTTCCCTCCGCAGGACGATGACGACAGGTATGCGATCCTCCCGTACTTCTGGGTTCCCGAGGACACGCTCGACCTCCGGGTCCGCCGCGACCACGTCCCCTACGACCTCTGGGAGAAACAGGGCGTCATCCAGACCACGGAGGGAAACGTCATCCACTACGGCTATATCGAGAAGTTCATCGAACGCCTCGGCGAGCGGTTCAACATCCGCGAGATTGCCTTCGACCGCTGGGGAGCCGTCCAGATGGTGCAGAACCTCGAAGGCATGGGCTTCACCGTCGTCCCGTTCGGACAGGGCTTCAAGGACATGAGCCCGCCCACCAAGGAGCTCATGAAGCTCGTCCTTGAGAAGCGCATCGCGCACGGCGGGCATCCGGTCCTCCGCTGGATGATGGACAACATCTACATCCGCACCGACCCCGCCGGGAACATCAAGGCCGACAAGGAGAAATCCACGGAGAAGATCGACGGCGCGATCGCCACCATCATGGCCCTCGACCGCGCGATCCGCATGGGTAACGACAATGCCGAGTCCGTCTATGACAGCCGCGGCATTCTTTTTATCTGAAACACACGGAGGACAAGCCTATGAGCATATTCAAGGGAATATTCAAAAGCCGCGACAAGCCAAAGGACTCCACCGCCGGAAGCAGCTACCGCTTCTTCTTCGGAGGCACCACCTCCGGCAAGACGGTGACGGAACGCTCCGCCATGCAGATGACAGCGGTCTACTCCTGCGTCCGGATCCTGTCCGAGGCGATCGCGGGACTCCCGCTGCACCTGTACCGCTACACGGAAAACGGCAGCAAGGAGAAAGCCATCGACCACCCGCTCTACGAGCTTTTGCATGACGAGCCGAACCCCGAGATGACGAGCTTCGTCTTGCGGGAAACGCTCATGACGCACCTGCTCCTGTGGGGCAATGCCTACGCGCAGATCATCCGAAACGGCAAGGGCGAGGTCGTCGCGCTCTACCCGCTCATGCCAAACCGCATGACCGTCGACCGGGACGAGAACGGGCACCTCTACTACGAATACCAGACCTCGCAGGACGAGGCTCACACGATGAACGGGAGCCTCGTCAGGCTCTCACCTTACGACGTGCTCCACATCCCCGGTCTCGGCTTCGACGGGCTCGTCGGCTACTCGCCCATCGCGATGGCCAAAAACTCGATCGGCATGTCGATTGCCTGCGAGGAGTACGGCGCGAAGTTCTTCGCAAACGGCGCGACGCCCGGCGGAATCCTCGAACACCCCGGCGTGGTGAAGGACCCGGAAAGGGTCCGGGAAAGCTGGAACACGGCCTTCGGCGGCTCCGCCAACTCCAACAAAGTGGCGGTCCTCGAGGAAGGCATGAAATACACACCGATCAGCATCAGCCCGGAGCAGGCACAGTTCCTCGAGACACGGAAATTCCAGATCGACGAGATCGCGAGGATCTTCCGCATCCCGCCCCACATGATCGGCGACCTTGAGAAAAGCTCGTTCAGCAACATCGAGCAGCAGTCCCTGGAATTCGTGAAATACACGCTCGACCCGTGGGTCTCCCGCTGGGAGCAGTCCATGCGTAGAGCGCTCCTCCGCCCCGAGGAGAAGAAGGAATACTTCTTCAAATTCAACGTGGACGGGCTTCTCAGAGGCGACTACCAGAGCCGCATGAACGGATACGCGACTGCACGCCAGAACGGATGGATGTCTGCGAACGACATCCGCGAGCTCGAAAACCTCGACCGCATCCCCGCCGAGGAAGGCGGGGACCTGTACCTCATCAACGGCAACATGACCAAGCTCGAGGACGCCGGGATCTTCGCCGCCACGGCACCGCAGGAAACTGAGGAACCCGACAGAACACAGGAAGAACAGACAGAAGAACCACAGGAACAATCGGAGTCCGATAACCGGCTCCGGGGAAGGAGGAAAACCCTATGACAAGAAAATTCTGGCGATGGGCGCGAAACGAGACCCCGGACGGCTTCGGATCCGACCGCACGCTCTACCTCGACGGAGAAATCTCCGATGAGACCTGGTACGGCGACGAGATCACCCCACGGGCATTCAAGGACGAGCTCAACTCCGGCAAGGGCGACATCACCCTCTGGATCAACTCGCCAGGCGGGGACGTCTTCGCAGCCGCGCAGATCTACAACATGCTTATGGACTACCCGTACGACGTGACCGTCAAGATCGACGCGCTCGCGGCATCCGCGGCATCCGTCATCGCGATGGCCGGTACAAGGGTCTGCATGAGCCCCGTCGCGATGCTCATGGTGCACAACCCCGCGACCATCGCGATCGGCGACAGCGAGGAGATGCAGAAAGCCATCGACATGCTTTCCGAGGTCAAGGAAAGCATCATGAACGCCTACGAGCTCAAGTCCGGGCTGTCCCGGAACAAGATCTCGAAGCTCATGGACGCCGAGACCTGGATGAACGCCAGGGAAGCGAAGAAGCTCGGATTCGCGGACGAGATCCTCTTCTCGGACGGCACCGAGCCAGCCGAGGAGGACGGCACGGAGATCGGGATGCTCTTCTCACGGAAGGCCGTCACCGACTCGCTTCTCTCCAGGCTCATCCCGAAACGCGCACCCGCGCAGAAAGATACGAAACCGGCCGTCAAGGCCGCCGACCTCAGGAAGCGCCTGTCGCTTCTCAGCCACTGAAACGAAATGGAGGAATCCGAAATGACCAAGATCATGGACCTTATGGAAAAAAGAGCCAAGGCGTGGGACGCCGCGAAGAACTTCCTCGACACCCACTCCACGGGCGGCGGCAACGTGTCCGCGGAGGACGCCGCCACCTATGACAGGATGGAGAAGGAGGTCACCGACCTCACGCACGACATCGAGCGCCTGCAGCGTCAGGAGCAGATCGACAAGATGCTCTCCCAGCCGACCTCTGCGCCGCTCACCGGGAAACCGGGCGCAAAGGACGAGCCGGACGACAAGCCGGGCATCGCGTCCAAGGCGTACAAGACCGCGTTCTGGGACAGCATCCGCAAGCGCAACTGGTACGACGTCAAGAACGTCCTCGAGGCCGGGACCGATGCGAACGGCGGCTACCTCGTCCCGGACGAGTACGAGAGGCAGCTTGCGCAGGCGCTGACCGACGAGAACTTCTTCCGCTCCCTCGCCCACGTCATCCAGACCGACAGCGGGACGCACACCATCCCGATCGTCGCATCCCACGGGACGGCGAGCTGGATGGAGGAGAACGGCCTGTACCCGGAATCCGACGAGACCTTCGACCAGATCACGCTCTCCGCGTACAAGCTCGGCACCGCCATCAAGGTGTCCGAGGAGCTGATGAACGACTCCGTCTTCGACCTAGAGAGCTACATCTCCACCGAGTTCGCACGGCGCATCGGTGCCGCCGAGGAGGAGGCGTTCCTCGTCGGCGACGGCCAGAAGAAGCCTGAGGGCGTCTTCACCAAGGTCAAGGCGACCGATGGCGCGACCACGGAGATCGCGAACACGAACCTCACCTTCGACCAGATCATGGACGTGTTCCACTCCCTGAGAAGCGTGTACCGCAACCGCGCGGTCTGGATCCTGAACGACTCAACCGTCAAGGCGCTGCGCAAGATCAAGGACGGCAACGGGAACTACATCTGGCAGCCGAGCGTGGTCGCAGGCCAGCCGGACACCATCCTCAACCGCCCGTACAGGACGAGCATCTACGCGCCGGAACTGGCGGCCGGGAACGTGCCGATCCTGTTCGGCGACTTCTCCTACTACTGGATCGCCGACCGCCAGGGACGCTCCTTCAAGCGCCTGTCCGAACTGTACGCGGCGAACGGGCAGATCGGCTTCCTCGCCTCCGAAAGGGTCGACGGCAAGCTCATCCTGCCTGAGGCCGTGCGCGGCCTTTCCGTCAAGGCATCCGCCTGATCCGCGCATTGAACACACGGGCATCCCCGGTTCTCCCGGAGGTGCCCTTCCCCTTTATGGAGGTGCCTTATGGAAGTGACGCTTGACGAAGCGAAAACCTATCTCAGGGTCAGTTCCTCCGACGAGGACGAGCTGATCAAGAGCCTCATCACGACCGCGACGGAGATGGTGCAGGACATCGCCCGTTTCTCCGACGAGGAACGGGAGGCGAGCGAGGAAAGGATCCTCATCCGCATGCGCATCGCCATCCTCTACACCGTGGCGTACCTCTACGAGCACCGGGAGGAGGCGGACCACAACCAGCTGAACCTCACGCTCCGCGCGCTGCTCTTCGGCGTCAGGAAGGAGGGCTTCTGATGAACATCGCCGCGCTCCGCGTCCCCGTGACCTTCCAGAAGAACGCGGTCACGGTCGACAAGTACGGGAACCACATCTCGGCATGGACGGACTACTTCACGTGCCATGCCACCATCGGCACGCAGACCGGCACCGAGTCGAGCGGCGAGATCATCAGCCCCGAGGAGTCCCTCGACTTCACCTGCCGCTGGTGCTCCGAGCTCGCCGTGGTCGAATCCACGAAATACCGGATCCTCGCGGAAGGCAAGACCTACAACATCACCTACGTGAACCCGATGGGATACAAACGCAACTCGATCAAATTCAACTGCAGGCTGGAGAAAGGCACATGAGCAGGAACACGTCGATCGACGACATGGACTCCGCCATCATGACGGAGCTTGAGAAATACGCGGACCTCGCGGCGGACGACCTGAAGGACGCCGTGAAGGAAACGGCGAAATCCGTCCGCAAGGACATCCAAGACAACGCCCCGGTGGACACGGGGAAATACAAGAAATCGTGGTCCGTGAAGAACGTCCACGAGGACTCCGAATCCATCGACCTCGTCGTGCACTCGAGGAACCGCTACCAGATCGCCCACCTGCTCGAACACGGGCACGCCAAGCGCGGCGGCGGAAGGGTCGCCGCACGGCCCCACATCGCAAGCGCCGAGCAGCGCGGCAGCGAGAAGCTCGTCGAGGCCATCGAAAGCAAGCTGAAAGGATGACATCCCATGACATTCGAGGAAACGAAATCGATGATCGAGGAGACCGGGCTCCCCGTCGCCTACGACCACTTCGCGGAAGGCGAGTCCCCGGACCCGCCCTTCATCTGCTTCCTTTTCCCGGGAAGCGACAACCTGTTTGCGGACAACACGGTCTTCCAGAAGATCGACGAACTCAATGTCGAGCTCTACACGGACAGGAAGGATCCCGATATGGAAACCCGGATCGAGGACATCCTCAACTCGCATGAGCTCCCCTTCGAAAAATCGGAGGTGTGGATCGCGGAGGAACGGATGTACGAGGTCCTGTACCAGACACAGATCATAGGAGGTTAACAGATATGGCTAACAAGAAAAACAAGGTCAAGTTCGGCCTCAAGAACTGCCACTACGCGATCGCGACGCTCGCCGAGGACGGCACGGTCACGTTCGGCACACCCGTCGCCATGCCCGGCGCGGTATCGCTCTCCCTTGACGCGGAGGGCGACAATGACCCGTTCTACGCGGATGACTCCGTGTATTACATGGTCTCGAACAACAACGGATACTCCGGCGACTTCGAGCTTGCCCTCATCCCGGAGAGCTTCCTCACGGACGTGATGCACGAGACGGAGGACGCAAACGGTGTCATCGCCGAGAACAAGGACGTGGAGCCGGAGCATTTCGCGCTCCTTTTCGAGTTCTCCGGCGACCAGCGGAAGATCCGCCACTGCATGTACTACTGCTCGGCGATCCGCCCGTCTGTGTCCAGCTCCACGAAGGAGGACTCCACGGAGGTGCAGACGGAGACCCTCTCCCTCACCGTGTCCCCGCTTCCGTCCGGACTCGTGAAGGTCAAGACCGGCACGAACACTACCGACGCGGTGTACAACGCATGGTACGACAAGGTCTACGAGCCTTCGGCAAGTGCAACGGCATCCTCGTCCACGAGCGGCACAAGTGAGTGAGGTGAACGGTTATGGCAGTGACAAAGACCATCGACCTTGACGGCAGACAGGTGACGTTCCGCGCGTCCGCCGCGATCCCGAGACTCTACAGGAACAAGTTCCACCGGGACATCTACCGTGACCTGAACGAACTGCAGAAAGGCATCGACGAAAACGACGCTGAGAACTCCAGCCTCGACACGTTCAGTCTCGAACTGTTCGAGAACATCGCGTGGCTCATGGCTAAGCACGCGGACAAGACCGTGCCGGACACCCCGGAGGAATGGCTGGACGAATTTAATACATTCTCGATCTACGAGATTCTCCCGCAGATCATCGAGCTGTGGGGACTCAATACCGAGCAGCAGGTGCCCGTTAAAAAAAACAGCATGCGACAGAGCGGGAAATGACGACCCCGCTCTTCCTGCTCCGCTGCGTGCAGATCGGGCTTTCCATCTCGGAACTCGACCTTCTGACGATCGGAACCGTCAACGACATGTATGCCGAAATGAGCAACGACGACTATGACTATGCCGAGATCGCAACGCAGGAGCAAATGGACAGATTCTAAGGAAGGAGGCAGCGTATGGCTGACAGAATCAAAGGCATCACAGTCGAGATCGGCGGCGATACGACCGGCCTCTCGAAGGCGCTGTCCGGCGTCAACAAGGAAATCCGAAGCACCCAGTCGCAGCTCAAGGACGTGAACAAGCTCCTCAAGCTCGACCCGACCAACTCCGAGCTCATCGCCCAGAAGCAGAAACTCCTCTCACAGGCGGTGATGGAGACCAAGGACAAGCTCACACAGCTCAAGTCCGTGCAGGACCAGATGGACGAGGGCCTCAAAAGCGGCAGCGTCACACAGGAGCAGTACGACGCATGGCAGCGTGAGATCATCGCGACCGAACAGGAACTCAAGAACCTCGAAAAGGAAGCGAAGAACACCGACTCCTCCATCTCCGCCACACTGAAAGAGACCGGCTCCACGATGCAGGAGGTCGGAGGCAGGATCAGCGGAGTCGGAGAATCCCTCTCCAAGGGTGTGACCGCGCCCATCGCCGCCATAGGAGCTGCCTCCCTTGCCGCGTTCAGCGAGGTGGATTCCGGCCTTGATATCGTGACGCAGAAGACCGGCGCGTCCGGTCAGGCGCTCGAAGAGATGCAGCAGAGCGTCAAGAACCTCGCGACGCGGATCCCTACGGATTTTGAAACTGCGGGCGCTGCCGTCGGCGAGGTCAACACGAGGTTCGGGCTGACCGGGCAGGCGCTGGAGGATCTGTCCGGCAAGTTCATCAAGTTCGCGCAGCTCAACGACACGGACGTGTCCACCTCCGTCGGCAACGTCTCCTCCGTCCTGAACGCCTTCGGGCAGTCCACGGACGACGCGGGCGATCTCCTTGACGCGCTCAACGCCACCGGGCAGGCGACCGGGATCTCCATGGACACGCTGGCGAACGACCTGTCCCAGAACGCCGCGCAGTTCAAGGAGATGGGCCTTACCGCCCAGCAGGCCGCAGGATTCATGGGCATGGTCGAGATGTCCGGCCTTGACACTTCCACCGCGATGGCCGGTCTCAAGAAGGCCATGAAGAACGCTGCGGACGACGGCATGACCCTCGACGACGCGCTCAAGGGCTTCTCCGACACGATGAGCTCCAACAAATCGGACACCGAGAAGCTGCAGGCAGCCTACGACCTGTTCGGAAGCAAGGCAGGCGCAGCCTTCTACAACGCCGTGCAAAGCGGGAAACTCAACCTCGGCGACCTGTCCGGCACGCTCGGCGACTTCTCCGGCAGCGTGGAGAACACCTTCAGCGAGACGCTAGACCCGATCGACCAGTTCCAGATGACCCTGAACTCCCTGAAGGAAGTCGGGGCCGACATTGGGAACAGCCTCGCGACCGTCCTCCAGCCCGTCCTGCAGGACATGTCCGCCGCGCTCCAGAAGTTCGCGGACGTCTGGAACTCCATCCCCGGGCCCGTGCAGGAGACCATCGTTAAGATCGCCCTCGTCGCCGCAGCCGTGGGGCCCGTGCTCATCGTCATCGGAAAGCTGATCACATCGGTGGGGACGATCCTCACCGTCATCCCGAAGGTCACGACGGCGATCACCGCGATGAAAACCGTCATGACGGGACTCAATGCGACCATGGCCGCGAACCCGATCGGGCTTATCATCACAGCCACCGGTCTTCTCGTCGCAGCGTTCCTCTACCTGTGGAATAACTGCGAGAGCTTCCGGGACTTCTGGACCGGCCTCTGGGACAACATCAAGCAGGTCGCTGTCACGGTGTTCACCGCGATCAGGGACTTCTTCACGACGATCTGGACGGCGATCGCGGGCGTTTTCACCACCGCCGTGAACGGAATCAGCACGTTCCTCTCCGGTGCGTGGAACGGCATCAGGACCGTCGTCGAAACCGTCATGAACGATATCAGCACCGTGATCCAGACCATCTGGAACGGCATCACGTCGTTCTTCACGACCATCTTCACGGCGATCCAGACCGTGGTGACGACCTACTTCAACATCTACAAGACCGTCATCACCACCGTTCTCACCGCCATCCAGACCGTGGTCAGCACCATCTGGAACGCGATCAAAACCGTGATCACCACAGTCGTGACAGCGATCGGCACAGCCGTATCCACCGCATGGAACGCCATAAAAACCACGACCAGCACGATATTCAACGGCGTGAAATCCGTCGTGACGTCGATCTGGAACGGAATCAAGTCTGCTGTGATGACGGTCGTGAACGCCATGAAGAGCGGCATCACCGGCGCGTTCAACGCGATCAAGAGCACGATCTCCGGAATCCCGAACGGCATCAAGGGGACGTTCTCCTCTGTGTTCAACGGCATCTGGAGCTTCGTTTCCGGGATCGTCGGGAAACTCAAGAGCGTCTTCAACTTCAAATGGAGCCTGCCGAAGATCAAGCTCCCGCACTTCTCCATAACCGGCAGCTTCAGCCTGAACCCGCCGAGCATCCCGCACTTCTCCGTCTCCTGGTACAAGAAGGCGATGGAAGGCGGCATGATCCTGAAGGACGCGACGATCTTCGGACAGTCGAATGGCACGCTCCTTGGCGGAGGCGAGGCCGGGGACGAGGCCGTCGTCGGCACAGGATCGCTTCGCTCCATGATCCGCGACGCCGTAAGCGACGTCTCCACCGGAAACAACGGCCCGCTCATCAACATCGAGACGATGAGCGTCAGGAACGACGACGACATACGCAGAATCTCCCAGCAGCTCAACACGCTGCTCGTGGGAAGCCGCCGCGCGAAAGGAACGGTGATCTAAATGGGATTCAGATTCAACGGACGGACATCCCAGAGCTTCGGCCTCGCCACACGGCAGACGAAGGAAAACAGGATGCCGGACTTCACCAACAACACGGTCACCGTCCCGGGACGCGAGGGCGTGTTCGACTTCGGCGAGACCATCGGCGAACGCAAGATCGAGATCTCCTGCTTCATCCCGCCGGGGAAAACGGACGAGGAGTTCCTCGCCCGGAAGGACGAGATCATCGCATGGCTGAACCCGGACAACGGCCTCAAGGACCTCATCCTCGACAAGGAGCCCGGACGCGTGTACCGGGCGAGGCTCGAAGGCGGCTTCTCCTTCGACAAGGCCGTGCGGAACTCCTGCACCTTCGACCTCACGTTCCTGTGCCCCGACCCGTACGCCTACGCCGAGGCGGACGAGACCTACGAGTTCACCGAGCCCGGCACCTTCACGGTGAGCCGGAGCCTCGGGAACGCGGACTCCCTCCCGGTCTACTCCCTCACGGCGGAGCTCACGAAGGAAACGAAAGCCGTCATCACCACCAACGGCAACGCGCTCGAAATAAGCGGAAGGCTCGCGAAGGACGAGATCCTCGTGATCGACTCCTCGCTCATGACGGCAATGGTTACAGACCAGGATGGCAACACGCTCCGAAACGGCCTGCCGCTCGTCAACAGCCTGGACTTCCCGGAGTTAAAGGCCGGGGAGAACACGCTCGTGATCGACGCGGACATCAGCACGACAAAGGCCGTGAAGAAGCTCAGCACGCAGGACGCGTTCACCGGGCAGGTGCCATCCTCATGGAGAGCGGACGGCCTGTGGCGGTTCAACGAATCCGAACCGGACTCATCCACGAGCCTCACGGACTCATCCGGCAAGGGACGCAGCGCCGTGATCAGCGGCTGGAGCGGGACGACCGCAAGCCTTCCGACCGGGCGCCTAGGACGGTCCTTCCGTATGAACATCAACGACCCGCCGACCGAGAAGACCTACCTCAAGGTGACGAACGACGGCACGATCTTCCAGACGTTCGGCGAGACGATCGCCGTCGGCGGATGGTTCATGCCGACCACCTACTCGGTCGGGAACACGTTCTGCCCGCTTTTCAACACGCGCTACGGCCCGGGCCAGCCGATCCTGTACCTGTCGCTCCTGTCCGGGAAACCGAGGATCATGCTCTACGATTCGACCGGCACGCTGATCCTCGACAAGTCCGTGACGCCGTCCTTCACGTTGGAGAACGCCGCCTGGTATTTCATCGCCTGCCTCATCAAGCCGGTTGCCAAGACCGCACAGTACATCCTCGGCAGCCGGAGCACCGGCGCGGTCTGGGAATCCGACGTCCTCGGCTTCACCGGGACGCTCAACGCGTCCTGCACGGCGGACCTCGTCTGGGGCATGCACGCCGACTCCTACTGGTACGCGGGGAACTTCGACGACTGGTTCCTCGACTGCGACTCCGACCTCACCGTGGACGATATCTCCCTGTGGTTCAGGGAATCCCTGTCCGCGAACGCCGCCGACTCCGACGCCATCGTGGACGGGCTCACGACAGAAGACGCCGTGACCCTGAAAGCCACGAGCGGCGCGTACCCATCGTCCGGGACGCTCACCACGGCGGCCGTCACCTACGGGATCGAAGGCACCTGCCTTGTCTCCGTGGACGCGGACCTGCCGGACGGGACCGGGATCGGCGTCGAGACCTCGACATCGGACGACCTCATGGCGTGGAGCGACTGGGCGGCGACCGGGGATGACGGAAGCGTCAAGTCCGCGGCGGGACAGTACATCCGCTTCCGGCTCACGCTCGCGACGACCGACACATCCACGACGCCGACCCTCAGAAGCATCAGCCTCTCCGTGCCGGGGGAATCGGCGTTCAGGAAACTCGTCATCAACGCGCACAGCAGATGGAGGTGACAGGAATGTCAGACCAGACAAGCCTTGTCGTCATGGACAAGGACGACAACCCGGAGGCCGTGCTCGAAAACGCCTACGACATCATCGCCACCGGCGAGATCAACGGCATCGACACGCTCGAATTCAACCTCCCGTTCCGCGACGGCAAACGGCGGCATCTCGAAAACGAAAAACAGATCTCCGTCGGCGGCGACACCTACCGCATCCGCACGATCACGGACGAGAAGAACGAGCAGGGTACCGCCATCACCTCCGTGTACGCCGAGGCCACGTTCTACGACCTCGGGTTCTCCGTCAAGAAAACGGAGCAGACCTTCAACGCGGACACGGCGGACGTCCCGATGGCCTACGCGCTGCAGGACACCGGCTGGGCGCTCGGGACCGTCAACATCCGCACGAAGCGCACCTGGACATCCACGGAGAAAAACGCCCTCGCGATCCTCCGGAAGGTGCAGGACCTCCACGGAGGCGACCTCATCTTCGACAACAAAAACAGGACCGTGAGCCTTCTGACCTTCAGCGGCACGGACTCCGGCGCGCTCTTCTGCTACAGGAAGAACATGAAGTCCATCAAGCGCGTCATCGACACGCAGAGCCTCATCACACGGCTCTACGCCTACGGCAAGGACGGCATGACCTTCGCGTCCATCAACGACGGCAAGGAGTACGTCGAGGACACCACGTACACGGACGAGATCCGCATATCCACGCTCGACTGCTCGAACTTCACGAACCCGTACCAGATGCTGGAGTACGCCAACATGCGCCTCGCCGACTACGCAAGCCCGCGCATCTCCTACGTCCTGAACGCGATGGACCTCTCCGTCCTCACCGGCTACGGGCACGAGACATGGAAGCTCGGCGACATCGTGACCGTGAAGGACGACGAGCTGGACCTTTCCATCAAGACAAGGATCGTGCGCCGCGAATACAACCTCCGCGAACCGTGGAACACCGTCCTCGAACTGTCGACCACCCTCCGGGAGCTCGGCGACTCCTCCTCACAGTGGGATGCCGCCGCCGACACGCTAGCCGGTGCGAACCTCGTCGACAGCCAGGAGATGAAGGACCTTGTCCCGTTCAACCATCTGAGAAACTCAAGAGCCGACTCAGGATTTTCTTACTGGGAGAATTCCGGATTCGAGGTGGATACGGAAAACGGCGTCTCCGGAACCGCATCCTTCAAATGCGAAGGAGCCCTCGTCACCACGAAAAGCCTGACGCAGACCGTGATCCCGGCAAACCGGGACAGTTACACCTTCTCCTGCCAGATCGCGTCGGACGACCTCACGATGGGCGACAATGGGCAGGTCGGCGTGGAGGTCACCTTTGAATACGAGGACGGGACGACGGAGACACGGTTCATCGACCTGATGTAAAGGAGGAACCCATATGGCTTCGTTTTCACATGTGGCGCAGGCGGTCTCCCCGCAGAACGGGCGCGTCAGCAAAATGCGGATCCGCATCTGCGTGACCGACTGCACCGGAACCATTCACATCACGGACATGCTCCTTCAGGGCGGCTCCATCGCGACCGGCTGGGTCGGGCACGTCAGTGAGATCAAATGGACTGAGGACGGTGAGTGATCATGCCGGTATTCACAAGGTTCACGGAAACCATCCGGAAAAAGGAAAAGAAACGCATCGTCAGCGTAACCCTGAAACCGCAGGTGAAGGACTGCACGGGAACGGTCTGGTTCACGGACCTCATACTGCAGGAAGGAGACCGCCTCTCCGGATACGTCATCAACACCGAAACGCTCCAGAAGACATACGCGACCGGGGACGAATACGCGGTCTCCGGGAAACGTTTCTACAACGGCATCGTCCGCGGAAGCATGACCTGCGTCATCTTCAACCTCGGCAAGACCACCGTCGGGCTCGACTGGAAGATTACGCCCAATCAAAACATGAAGGCCGGAAGCATCTCCCTCGCACTCGGGGCGGGCGCGCACAAGGCTACCTTCACCCATGCTGCCAGCGCAGGTGACGAACTGTCCCTGCTTGCGTCGACAAGGGAGTGCCTGAAAAACGGCTCGCCCACCCCGAAGGACGGGTTCTTCCAGTATTCCGCCGCCGGGGACAGCAAACACCCTGTGACGGTCGGGGACAAGAAGTCAGCGCGGCTCTACGTGGAGTTCCGGGAAATGGAGGACGGTGATCTGATATGAGTCTGGATATTCTCAAAGGCCGCAAATGCATGGTCTGGACGTTCATGGGAAACGCGAGGATGTACACCGCCCTCAAAAAATACGGGGATCGCCTGTCACAGGTCGGTCTCTTCTCCTTCAAGGTGGGCGCCACCGGGACGATCACGGAATCCGGCGTGGCAATCAGCGACATGCTCACCTACGTGAACAAGTACCCGCACATCACATGGCTCCTGACCGTCCGGAACGACGGAACATCCAGCGTGTTCACCGCACTCCGGGAAAACACGGACGGCGCGCAGGACACGTTCCTGACGGAACTCGTGCGAATCATGGAGAAATACCCGTGGTGCGCGGGCGTCGACATCGACCTCGAGCGGGGCGGCGACTATTCCACGCACACCAAGTCCACTGCCCTGTTCCGGAACATCTGGAACACTGTCAAAGCCTATGACAGCAAGAAGAAGGTCAACATCTGCCTTCCCGGCATGAACTCGGTGAACGGATCGGTCGGCGGCGAGAACTGGTGCGTCTATGCGGATCTGGACCCGTACTGCGACACGGCGGCCATCATGAGCTACGGCATGGCGTGGGCAGGCTCCGCTCCCGGTCCCGTGTCCCCGAAGGACTGGCTGGACGGAATCTACGACTACGCCTCCCGCGTCATGACACCGGCCAAAGTGTTCATGGGGCTTCCCGCCTACGGATGGAACTGGCAGATCTACGACACGCCGGAGAACCTCGGCGAAACCTACCGGGGCGTCTCCAACACCTACTATGCGGCGAAGAACTGGATGACCGGCAAGTACAACTTCACGGACGACAATGCCCCTCAGCCATTCATCCCGATCCTCGCGTACTGGGACGACTACAACAAGGTGCCCTACGCCTTCCCGCAGGTCTACGACTTCATGGAAGGCCGCGACGCCGCGAGCTATGAGTACCCGCAGCTGAACGGCACCTACAACCGGCATCATTACCTGACCGCTTTCAGCAAGCAGCAGAAAGCCACGTTCGGCACGATCTATGTGGACCGCGACGGGACACCGGACAGCTACTCCGGCATCGTATCCAGTGAAAACGGCATCGCCGTCATGGGCGACGACGGGAGCGCGACCTACCGTTTCACCATCCCGTCCCCCGGTACCTACGACATTGCCGTAAAACTCTGCTATCCCTTCTGGGACAAGAACGGCATCTACGTGTCAATTGACGGATCGCAGAGTCATTTCACGGAGTTCCGTCTGTGGTGGCCGTACTGGAGAAGCACCTTCTGGGCGAGGCTCGCGGACGGGATGACGCTTTCCGCCGGGCCGCACACCATCACGGTGTCGGTTGACGTGAAGGGCGTGCAGTTCTACGGGTTCCGCGTCTGCTCGACGTTTTCCGAAGCGCCGTCCGCGGGCTCCGCATCCTTCACGCTCTCTCCCCGGAAGTTCATCGACGTGGACGGGAACGAATGCCAGCCGGACAAGGGCTTCAAGCTCACGACCGAGGTGCTCCGCAGGAAACCCGACTCCGCGCTCATCTGGTACGCGGACTTCGAGGACTACGGCATGCTCGACACCGGCTACTGGCAGACACTGTCCGGCTCGTGGAAGATCTGGCGGGAGGACGAATACTCCGAGGAGCGCGTCTACTCGCAGCTTGACGGAAGCGGTAAATTCGCATGGAACTACGACGGCTTCCGCGACATCCACCTGCGGGCGCGTCTCGCGTTCCCCTCCGGGAGCACCGGGCGCGCCGGCGTCTTCTGCGGGAGTCTGTTCTGCTGCCTGAACCACGACACGCAGGCCGTGGAGCTCTGGAACGGAAGCACAAAACTCGGAAGCTACAGCCAGAGCATCAGCCCGACAAGAACAACCGACCTTCGGGCCGATCCCACGATGTACACCATCGAGATGCGGATCCGGGGAAGCACGGTGCGCGTCTATTCCGGCGCGTCCTACACGCTCCGCTTCACCGCGAGCGTCAGTGGATTCACCGGCGGCGAGGCGGGATACCAGAGCGACAACCGGACCGTGTGTGAGCTTCTCCGCATGGGCGATGCATGGACCTACGAGCCATACGAGCGCTTTGATGTCACGTTCCCTGACGGCACCGTCACGCAGTACGGCAGGATCAGCCGCACGGACTGCACATGGGACGATGAGTTCCAGGTGTTCACGCTGACCTCCGACGTGGAGGAACCCGACACGAGAAGCGAATCCATCTCGATGGACTACGAGTTCTACCATTCGGCGCAGCTCAGCCTCGAATGCGGAAACGACTACACGGTTACCATCACGCCGCTGGACATCAACATCTGGCTGTCGCGCCTGTTCCTCGGAGACGCGGACGGGTTTTCGATCCTCTACTACCAGGACGTGGACTCGCTCGTCTACTGGGCGAATCAGGCGGCCTACCGGTGGGGACTTCGCGGGATCGCGATCTGGTCCCTCGGACAGGAGGATCTCAGGCTCTGGGAGGCGCTCCCAAGGCAAACCGGATAACAGAATACGTATACCTGCGCACATGGCTGCCCGCGATCACGCGGACGGCCTTTATTTATGCCAATTTTCAAAGGAGGTCTACACATGAAGGAATTCTGGTCAATCATCCAGCTCATCTTCGCTGGAGTCGGCGGATGGCTCGGCTACTTTCTCGGAGGCTGCGACGGGCTCCTGGTCGCTCTCATCATCTTCGTGGCCTGCGACTACATCACCGGCGTCCTGTGCGCCATCTCCGACAGGAAGCTCTCGAGCGCGGTCGGATTCAAAGGGATCTGCCGCAAGATGCTGATTTTCATTCTGGTCGGCATCGCCAACATCCTCGACATCCACGTGCTCGGCCACGAAGGAGTCCTGAGGACGGCGATCATCTTCTTCTACATCTCGAACGAAGGGCTATCCCTCACCGAGAATGCCGCTCACCTCGGTCTCCCGGTGCCGGAGAAGCTCAAGAACGTACTGGAACAACTGCATGACAGAAACAAGGAGGAACAATAACATGGCAATCAAGGGAATTGACGTAAGCCACTGGCAGGGGAACATCGACTGGAGCAAGGTAAAAGCTGCCGGAATCCAGTTTGCCATCATCAAGGCAGGAGGCTCGGATGACGGCTTCTACACAGACAGCAAGTGGGAAGCCAATTACAAGGGCGCGAAAGCGAACGGCATCGCAGTCGGAGCCTACTACTTCGTCGGGCCGAAATGCGTGAACGCCGCAGCCGGGAAAGCGGACGCCGAAAGGTTCATCCAGCTCCTCAAAGGCAAGCAGCTCGAATACCCGGTCTTCATGGACAACGAGGCACAGCCCGCCTCCGCAAAAGCCGGGATCACGGAGGCGACGATCGCCTTCTGCGAGACGATGGAAGCCGCCGGATACTTCGTCGGGATCTACGGCTCCACGGATTCCGGATTCCACGAGAGGATGGACGACTCCAGGCTCACCGCATACACCCATTGGGTCGCGCAGTACGCTTCGAAATGCACCTACTCCGGACCCTACGGCATCTGGCAGCATTCCTCCTCGGGACGAGTAAACGGAATCAGCGGAAACGTCGACATGGACCTGTCCTACGTGGACTACCCGTCCGCAATCAAGAACGGTGGCTTCAACGGATACGCGAAAGGCACGGCAACCGGCAACACCCCGGCAGCGCCCGCGAAGAAGTCCGTGGACGAGATCGCCTCCGAGGTAATCGCCGGAAAATGGGGAAACGGCGACGACCGCAGGAACAGGCTCACCACCGCCGGATACAACTACAGCGCCGTGCAGTCGAAGGTCAACGAGAAGCTCGGGGCAACGGCAGAACAATCCGCCGTCTATTACACAGTGAAACGCGGCGACACGCTCTCGGCCATCGCAAGCAAGTACGGCACGAGCGTCTCCGCCATCCAGAAGCTGAACAGCTCACTTATCAAGAACGTGAACCTCATCCAGGTCGGATGGCGGATTCGCGTGAAATAACCACATCACCTTCTCTGGCCCACTGGCTTTCCTTTATCTGGGATTGCCGGTGGGTCTTTTTTCATTTCCGCTTCGTCAAAACGGGCCTCCAGCCTCCAGTGGAAAGCAGGAGGCGAAACATCATGACGGAGGAAAACAACTACTACACGGATGAGCGCATCCGCAACGATCTCGACTACCAACGGGCGCAGAGGACTGCCAGATGCATGCTTGATACAGGCCTTATTTCCGATGACGAATTCAACAAATTATGCGACATCAACCGCAAAACATTCTCACCCCTGTTTGCGGAAATATATCCGAAAACTGCTTGCTATGTGTCCGAAAAAGAGTGATTGATAGACACTAACAAGGAGGCAGGCCAATTGAAGAAAATCACAAGAATCGAACAGGCAAGCAAGGGAAAAACAGAGCCAAAGAAGCTGCGTGTTGCCGCCTACTGCCGCGTCTCCACAGACTCGGACGAGCAGCTCGAAAGTCTTGAAACACAGAAGGCGCACTATGAAAGCTACATCACATCCCGCGACGACTGGCAGTTCGCCGGAATCTACTACGACGAGGGCATCAGCGGCACCGGCAAATCCCGGCGTCCGGAGCTTGAACGGCTCATGCAGGACTGCAAGGCCGGGAAGATCGACATGGTCATCACCAAGAGCATCAGCCGATTTTCACGCAACACCACCGACTGTCTTGAACTCGTCAGAAAGCTCCTCGCGCAGAATATCCCCATATGGTTCGAGAAGGAAAACATCAACACCGGTTCGATGGAGAGTGAGCTGTTCCTCTCCATCCTCTCCAGCATGGCTGCGGACGAATCCCTTTCTATCAGTCTGAACAGCAAATGGAGCATCAAGAAACGGTTTGAGAACGGTACGTTCAAGATAAGCTACCCACCATACGGGTACGACTGGGACGGTGAGACGATGGTCATCAATCCAGAGCAGGCACAGATTGTCCGCCGCATCTTCTCAGAGACGCTTGCCGGGAAGGGAACCGCAGCCATTGCCACTGAACTTAACCGGGAGCAGATCCCGACAAAGCGCGGCGGAAACTGGAGCCCATCCGTCGTCCGCGGGATGATCGCAAACGAGAAATACTGCGGCGACTGCCTTTATCAGAAGACGTGGTCGGATTCAGCCTACAAGCGGCACCTGAACCACGGCGAGCAGACACAGTACCTGCAGCAGAATCATCACGAGCCCATCGTCAGCCGCGAGGACTGGGAAGCCGCGCAGAAGCTCATCTCCCAGCGGGCCGATGAGAAGAACATCAGCAAGGGCGATGAAAAGTACCAGAACCGCTACGCATTCTCCGGCAGAATCATCTGCGGCGAGTGCGGCGCAACGTTCAAGCGGCGCATCAACTACACAACGGACGGAAGCTACGCCGCATGGAGCTGCAAGACGCATCTCGCCAATAAAAGCAAATGCTCCATGCTCTTCATCCGGGACAATGACCTCAAGCTCGCATTCGGGGCCATGATGAACAAACTCATCTTCGCGCACCGGCTGATCCTCAAACCCTACGCGGAAAGCCTGAAGAGGAGCTCGACGAGCCAGACACTCAGCCGCATACAGCATCTTGAAACCGGCCTCGCAGAAAACGCTGACAAGCGCAAGACGCTCACGAAGCTCATGGCGCAGGGATTCATCGACCAGGTGATCTACAGCCAGCAAACCGCCGAGCTTCTCTCGCAGGCCGACGACATTAGAAAACAGATAGACGCCCTGAAAAACACGACAAGCAATGAAGCCACAGTTCTGGTACAGGCGGAGGATCTGCTGCGCTTCACCGAGAAGAGCCCGATGCTGGAAGCCTTCGACGACCAGCTTTTTACACGGTTCGTTGAGCGTATCGTCATCCGCTCACGGCACGAGGCAGTATTCCATCTCAAATGCGGGCTCACGCTCACGGAAAGGATGTGAAAATCATGGGACACACACCATACGGATACAGAACCGAAAACGGCAAAGCGGTCATCGACGAAGAGAAAGCCCAGCAGATAAGAAACCTCTACAGGAACTACCTTGACGGAATGGCGCTTGCCAGGGCTGCGCACGAAGCAGGAATCGAGACGTGGCACGGCTCGGCAAAACGCCTGCTCGAAAACAAGCACTACCTCGGAGACGACTACTATCCCGCCATCATCGACCAGCAAACCTACGACAGAGCACAGGCCGAACGCCTGCGCCGGGCAAAGGTGCTCGGACGGACGAACAGGAAAAAGCAGTCGCCGGATACACGAAAGCCGCCAACCCGGTTCAAGCTCGCCGCTCCTGAACAGGCCTACGACGACCCGAAGCAGCAGGCGGAATACCTGTACAGCCTGATTGAAAGCGAGGCACGGTGATGGCAAACGTGACAATCATCCCTGCCAGACGGCAGGTCGGAAACAACGTCAAGCAAGCCGAGCAGCCGAAGCTACGCGTGGCGGCATACTGCCGCGTCAGCACTGATTCGGACGAACAGGAAACCAGCTACGAAACGCAGGTCTCCCACTACACGGAGTACATCAAAAGCCACTCGGAATGGGAACTCGCCGGAATCTTCGCCGACGACGGAATCAGTGGCACCAACACAAAGAAGCGTGATG